>Ga0207686_10000175_pt1 | contig 49208 bp, 52 predicted proteins | sample KBSM24metaG_FD_184396 | JGI IMG/M metagenome (GOLD analysis project Ga0207686, IMG submission 184396) | Miscanthus rhizosphere microbial communities from Kellogg Biological Station, Michigan, USA - KBS M2-4 metaG (SPAdes) (version 2) | ecosystem: Host-associated > Plants > Roots > Rhizosphere >...
TCTTCACCGTCAGGTACAGATTCTGTTTTGGTACCAAACTGTACCGGCACGGGCAGAAACTTTGCATACTTATTCAGTATCCCGCTGATGCGAGGCTCTTCCAAAAACTCTTCTGAATCGGCGTTGATATATAAAATAACATCGGTGCCTCTTTCTGTGCGGCTTCCTTCGGTCATCTCAAATTCGGTGCTGCCGTCACAGGTCCAGCAGGCAGGAGCGGCGCCATTCTGGTAGCTGAGAGTTTGTATCTCCACTTTTTCCGCCACCATAAATGCCGAATAAAAACCCAAACCAAAACGACCGATGATCTCGTTGGCATCATTGGCTTCTTTGAATTTCTCCAAAAACTCGGTAGCGCCGGAGAAAGCCACCTGGTTGATATATCTTTTTATTTCATCGGCTGTCATGCCGATGCCGTTGTCGGATACGGTGATCGTCCTTGCCTTTTTATCAACGGCCACTTTCACTTTCAGCTCACTCAGCTCCTGGTTATAATGACCCAATGAAGCCAGTCTTTTAATTTTTTGCGTGGCATCCACTGCATTACTCACCAGCTCCCGTAAAAAGATCTCATGATCGGAGTAGAGAAATTTTTTAATGATCGGGAATATGTTCTCGGTATTGATGGATATGTTTCCTTTTTCCTGCACCATGGTTATTTGAGTTATGAGTTTTTAATTATGAGTTATGAATGATGAATTATGAATTTATTGCAGTTTAAGCTCAAAGCAATTGACAATCACAAGCATTTAGCTCAGCACGCCACATTCATCACTCATAATTCATAATTCATCATTTCTGAGCCTGCAATATTACAAGCCTTATTCCAATGCAGTAAAATTTGCCAGATTGACAGCGAAATTTTTTATGTACCCGGCTTTTGAACTACTATTTAGCGTCTGTTGCGTCGCACTCTTATACTTTCGGGAATTCTATTCAATAATTGATGAACATTCTCACAAAATCTATTGCGGAAGCGTCTGAGTAGCCCAAACACGAAATCTGGTTGCACTTTTGGAGTTAACTCTGCATCCTACAGAAATGATGGCATACAAGTAATAATATTGAGTCTTATATTTTTTATCATCTCTGGCAGTATGTTCCAAAATGGAACTAACTGATTTTTCGGTTAACTCTCCTGATTTAAAAATATTTGACAAATGTTTGGTAATTGCCGGCCGTAGAGTAATATGAGGAAAAAGGAGTTAAATTATATTTAGAAATTCTAAATTTTGTTTAGACTGGCCAGAAATTTGTTTTATCTTTGAAGAGTATAGTAAGCATATTTTTGCTATTACAAAACCGAAAAATCAGGAATGGTTATAATAGCAAAAAGGGCAATTAATGAGTTCATTGAAGCGAATCCAAAATCTGCAAAGCCCCTGTTAGAATGGTATTTAAAAACAAAAGAAAGTGACTGGAAAAATTTTTCAGATATTAAGAAGATTTTTGGTGCCACAGATTCTGTTGGTAAGGGCCTGTATGTTTTTAATATCGGTGGAAACAAGTACAGGCTGATCGCCAGGATCATTTTCGGAGCCCGGACGGTATTCATTCGTTTTATTGGAACCCATAAAGAATATGATAAGGTTAATCTGTCCGGCCTCTAAGCGGACAGGTATGCAGGAAGATCAAAAATAGATTTATGATACAAAATAAACATAAAGTAAAATCAGTGAAAAATAACAGTGTAAAACCTCCTCGCAAAAGAAGAAGACCTGTTAAAAAAATAAGGGCAGCAAGAAAAAGAATTCTAAACAAAGAAGTTTACGAGCTTACCATGAAAGAAATTGATGCCCTGATGAAAAAAGGCGAAGAGAGCCTTAGTCCAAAAGAATTAGAGCGACTTCGAATACTATCAGAAGCAGCAGAAAATTATGAAGATACTCATGACCCGCTTCCCATTCCTTCCTCATTGCCGGACATGATCCGGATGAAAATGTTCCAGTTAAGATTGAAACAGCAATATACTGCAAGGTTGCTGGGTGTAAGCGAGGCAAAGCTGTCATTAATTATGAGTGGTAAACAAAAGCCGGATATCTATTTCATAAAAGCGTTGTATGAAAAATTAAACCTGGACGCAAACCAGATTCTCCAGGCCGTATAATACTGAACTATTAAGGATTCCTTGACAGTTGCTATTTTGGAAGCTCCTTTTCTCTATAACAATTATTAAGAAAGAGTATTCAATTCGACAGTGATCAATGCTGATGGTCATGCTGGTAATGTTCTTTCAACAGGTCTTCGCCATAATCGCCATTGAAATCACGCCAGACCATGTGAATATGGTTAGCGTTGTTTTGCGTATTATCAAATTCTATCAGGAATGTTTTTCCCTGTATGCGGTAATAATGCGGTACACCTTTTACCAAACCACCCGCCCAGCCAAAGCGGATCTCATTTTTGTCTTCCGTAGCCACCAGTTTCATTCTCATATTAGCCAGTCGCAGTGGCATCGAAGAAAGATAAGCCACCATGATCTTGTTCACTAAATTTTTCTGATCGTTGTTCATATCACTAAGCAGGATGCCAACCGGTTCCATCGGCGTTACATGTGCAGCGTTTGATGATACAATATCAGCAAATGCTTCGGTCTTGAACAAAGCGGTTTTCTTTTGTGTATCATTCAATGAGTTGACGAGTTTAAAAGCCAGGTCCTCTTCATCTATAATAATACGCATGCCTTTTTTTGCCCCTTCTTTTATTTCGCCGGGATTAGAGCCAAAGAAAAATGGAGTAAAGGCGAGTTCTCCATCAACCACGGTAAAGTTGAGTGCCAGGTGATGACCCGTGAACTTCCATGCCCACACACTGTCTTTGCCCGGATGTCCATACACCGAAACAAAATAATTTTCCGGAATGCGGGTTGTATTGTTTGGTTCCATTTCTTTCAGCACATATTCAAAGCTCATGATGTTTTGCGTACGCTGGTAACCTGAGGGGCTCAGGAACGATTGCAGCATTGTATAGAACAATTTTTTCTGGTTGCTGTCCATGTCTTTTACGGCAATGCCTGTTCGGGGCGCCGAAGGAGGAGGTACAAAATGCCAGTTATAACGATTCATCTCTGCAAAAGGAAAAAAAGCTTTTGCTTTTTGTTCTTCATTCAATGCATTGACAAAAGTGAGAGCTTTAGCCGTGGCAGTCTTATCGATCTTTTTATCCTGTGCAAAAATGGAAAGCGGTAGTAATAACAGCAGCAATGATCTCATAAATAGTTTTGTTGATGAGTGGATGATAGTGTTGTTGAAATTAAATATACAACTATGCGGTGAAGGAAGCCGCCCTGGGAAGAGATGATCTTGTTGCCGGCTGCAGTAACTCCGACTGAGGTTTGGCGAATGTCATCGAAGCATTGCGGGGGATCAGGCTTCTTTGCAGGTTACTTGTTGATGGATCCAATAAAAAATGAGCATGCTGGCTTTATTAAATTCTTTAATTTGGAAAAAAAATGCAAATGGAAGAACCAATGAAAGAGGGAGATTCACCAGCTGCAATAAATAAAAGAGCAACAAAAGAAAGGAGCGAGGTAATAGCTGTAAGAACATGGAAAGAATATATTGAAGAATGTTTATTAATTGTCTTCAGTGTTATACTTGCCCTGGTTGTAACGGAAGCATTCAGTAAGCAGCATGAAAAACAGCATACAAACGAAGTATTGCACCAGTTACGTGAAGAGCTCATCGAAAATAAAAGATCGGAAACAGAACAATATGCCTATCATTCAGAGGTCTTAAAGAAAATTGATTCAGCCTTACATGATCCTGCCATCGCAAAAAAATTTATTGCCGATGGAAAAGTTGATCTGAGCATTATTACACCTCCACCTCACGGACTTTTATTGCATGATCTGAATGATGTGGCCTGGCAGGTTGCCAAACAAAATAATATCTTTTCAAAATTAGACCTTGAGACTTATAGCCTGCTTACTGATATTTATAATAACCAGGACCGCATTACAAAGTCTGAAAATGAAATAGCAAAAGTTTTATTGGCATGGGAATCACGCAAACCCGAAAATTTAAGAACCACGCTGATCCTGGTGCGTGACAATTTCCAGGGTTGGGCTATCGGCAGGGCACCGGCTTTATTAAACCTGTACCAGCGGGCAATTGATAAATTGAGCAAGTATTGAGGAATGTAATTTATTTTGTAGCCAACTTTTGAGCTACTATTTAGCGTCTGTTGCGTCGCACTCTTGTACGTTCGGAATTCTATTCTGCTTTTAATTGAAATACTTCATTGCTACACTTCCAACCCATTTTCCCATGTGAACTGGAACTGCATTGCCAATTAATTTGTATGAACTTCTTTTGTTTTCAAAATGAAAGTCATCAGGGAAACCTTGAAGTCTTGCATATTCCCTAATTGAAAATGGTCTCACTCCATACTTGGTGTTTTTATCTTTCACAAGTCTAGTGCTTAAGTCTTTTGAATAATGAGCTACACAAGTTGGCGCTAAAACATTCGATACATCAGGATCGACTATAATTGGTAAGTCTCTATACTTTCCATTAATTCGTTTTATTACATAATCAGGCATTTCAACATTTGGATTCTTTTCCAAAATATCTTTAAGCCGAGGTCTGTTATTGATTTGCTTTGGTTCAGAAATGGAAAAATGTTTTCTTGTTCCAATAAGGATTAATCTCTTTCTTCTTTGCGGAAGCCAATTTGCAGCATCAACCGGACAAAAGACATTTACATAATAATCGGGAAGCTTTGTCATTGCTTCCATCACTACTTTAAACTTCTTCATGCCCGGAACATTTTCAACAATGTACATTTCGGGTTTTTCAATGGCAATATGCCGAAAGAAATGAAGAAACAAATCATCACCTGTTCTCGTTCCGTGTATATCGGCAATGGGAGAATATTTTGTGCACGGGTATGTGCCAACTATGATATCAGTTTTTGGTTGTTCTAAAACTGTTTTGTCTTTTATGTCGGCTGTCAAGATCGCATGAGAAAAATAGTGACTATTTATTTTCATGCAGTGTGTTGCTTCTTGATCAAGGTCGAGGGATTGGATAACTCTTACTCCGGCTTGCATAATTCCTATTTCCATTCCGCCGCATCCAGAGAAATAGCCTTTTGCTGTTGGTATATACATTTATAAAGATTTTACTTTGAAACACAATTTACATTCTTTATAAAAGGATATGTTGGCTTTTAAGTCACATCGAAGGTTACATAACTGCAATTCCAATGTCTTTTAAATATTCAAATGTTGGATCGTAGTATTCGGATTTTCTCGTATGGTCTTCACTGCTTCCTTCTGGAATGACTATAACCATTCCTTGTCTTGCTCGTGTTAATAAAACTCGGTAAGCATTTATCAAATATTTCTTTCTTTCTATATGATTAATATTTTGCCATTTGCTTCCTTTGAAGCCAAAAGTTTTCCATTCAGTGCTCGAGTAACGTAAATCTCCATCCCATGTTACACATGCCCAGTCTAATTCTAAACCTTGTACTTGAAATTCTGTGCCAACATCTTCCAAATAATATGAAGAACGAACATCATCTTTCCCATCCAAAAACCAATTAACAGGGTTCATCGGAGATTTTACATCTATTGCATAAGGTTTTAATCTCTGAGCTTGGGAAGACACTATTAATCCATAACGTTCACTTCCCCTTGCCTTTTCCTTCAACCACGATTTTGCTTTTGATAAATTCCTTGTCAAAACAATTGGATATTTTTCAGAAATTTGGGAAAGAGTTTTTTGTGCATCTTCTTTTTTTAGGTCTAAAATATTTTTTACAAACAATGAAACCTTTTCTGCCCTGAAGGAACGCATTGAAACAGCAAGATGCAAATCGTTATTGAAAATTATCTCCGAACCCTCCTTTAATTCATTAATAGATTCAACTGCGGAATATTCTGAATCAGTTAGATTTGGGGAAATATGAACTTCCCACTCTGGAAAATCTTCTTTAACAGCATTCAACCATTCTGATATTCCTGCTTCCCCGGTATTAATTTCTTGACCTCCTCCAACTAAGCACACAATTACAGCCCAATCTTTATGTCTATCAAGGCAAGAAATAAAAAACTCTGGCTCTGAAAATTTGAAGTCCGGCTCATTCTTCTTCTGCTTCATGAACTTAACCGTTTGTTCTTTATTCCACACTCTTTGAGCTTCGTCGAAAATTGCTACATGATCATATGGAGGTTCAAGATTAACTAGATAAGCATCCCTATAATGGTGAATTATTTGAATAAAAGATTTGACGGCTTGTTTTGCTTCTCCCTTTTTTACTTTGTTGCCGATTTCTGCTTCTCGTTTTACTTTATCTCTTGCTAAGGCTTCTTGAAGAATAGCAACTAACGGTGCATTGCCAGATAAATAAACACTTTGACTCCCTTTTTCTTCATCTAAATGCGAAGTTGCAACCTTTAATCCGACAAGAGTTTTTCCTGCGCCGGGAACACCGGTAACAAAACAAATGATTTTTTTATTTTGGCTCTTAGCCTTATTGATTATTTCTGAAATAGCAGATGTCGTTTTCGTTAAATTAATAGCTTCTGCATCACTTCTGGTAATTTCTTCAACCGAATGACTATTGTAAAGAGAAACCGCCGCTTCAATTATTGTTGGAGTAGGAGCATAACTTCCTTTCTCATAGATATCTCCATCGATAATTTCTTTATCCTCAAAAAACTTTAAAATATTCCTTATTGCTAATACTAAATCTTCTTTGTTTGTTTTTATCGGTAAAATCAAATTGTCATTATGAGAAGTTGTAGAAATTTCAATAAAAGAATGTCTTGCTTCAGTAGCAACAAGTATTGGAGCTAAAACAGCATGGTGACTCGGTTTGTGAAAGTTTTTTAAATCAAGTGCATAATCCCAGACTTGTTCAATTTGATAAGTATGGAATTTTGTTTCTCCAACTTTAAACTCAATTACAAAAACAACATTATTAATAATGACAATTGAATCAACCCGTTTACCCATCCTAGGAATTGAGAATTCGAAAAAGATAATTCCATCATATCCAATAAGTGCACCTTTAAGAATTTCAATCTGTTCTTTCCAAGCTTTATTTTGAAATAGTGTTGAATCGAATTCGTTCGATAAAGTAATTGATCCTATAATTTCCGAAGTGCTTTTTTGAAGAAATAATTCTATACTATCCTTGAAGTAATAATTCAACATTTTTTATGGCTTGGTAAGACAAATCAAGATACAAATTGTTGATAAGAAAGCTAATAGAATTATTGAACCTTACACCATTTCCTTTTATCAACTTTGATTTCTATCTTGTTTGTCTATTCCGAACCACTATGAATAATTTAATTACCCACCAACCTACGCAAAAGGTCCACGAACCCGATTCTTACGAAAAGGGAAGACTCTTTGAAGAGTTTATAATCAAGCTTTTTAATGAAAGACATTTTAAACTGGCAAAGTGGCGAAAGGCTGCAAAGTCAATTGATAGGTCTTTTTTAAATGATAGTTCAAATCCCGATCTCGAATTAATTTTTACAGGTTCTAGGAAATATCACTTTGCTGTTGAATGTAAATGGAGAAAAGAATTCGTTGAAGGGAAAATCAGCTGGGCAACAGACTACCAAATATGTTCCTACGATTGTTTTGAAAATTGCAGGCGAATGCCAGTATTTATTGCAATTGGAATAGGAGGTGATCCTTGGAACCCTGAAAAACTATTTGTAACTCCTTTATGTAATATTAATATGTACACTGAGGTTTACGAATCTGATTTGATTCCGTATAAGCGAAAGCCAACAAACAGATTTTTTTACGATACTGTTCAATTAAGATTATGGTGATTCATCAATGCTCAATAGAATTACCAAACGTACAAGAGTGCGACGCAACGAATGCTTAATAGTAATAACATAGCTTAGTTAAAAAGAAGAATCCCTCAATTTTCAAAACGGTCGCAACACTGCCGGTAATATCAGGTACGCAATCTTTCAGTGATTGCATATTGAATATTTTCATTGCCGGGTCTCAGCTCAATGTTTTCAATTTTTAAATTTCTGCAATGAGCCCGATAGCTATCGGGCTGGCTCAATTTATGATTACATAACCTCACGGCGACACGGCTTGCGGGGTCCACCCCACAATAGATCCCGGTCTGTAAGACTGGCCTGCAAAAAAGATCGTTATGAAAGTCATTGCAAAATGGTTATTCATCCTGGGCTTCAGCTCCTGTTTCTTCGCATCCAAACAAGATAGTTCAGCACAAATTCCCTGGCACCCTTTGCAGGTTGAAAAGGACCTGGATATACTGATAAAAGAGATCGGTGAAGCAAGGATCGTTTTATTGGGGGAATCAACACATGGCACACATGAATTTTATGAATGGAGATCTGCTCTGACAAAAAAATTAATTGAAGAAAAAGGTTTTGACTTTATTGCTATTGAAGGAGATTGGGTTGACTCCTATAAAGTGAACCAGTTTATCAAAGGACAACAACAGGACAGCTCATCTGTCATTGAATTATTAAAACAATATGACCGGTGGCCTTCCTCCATGTGGGGAAATTATGAAATGGCAGAGCTTGTTCAATGGCTGAATAGCCATGATCAAACGATGATCAGCAAAAACAAGACAGGCTTCTATGGCCTGGATGTGTACAGTTTTTGGGAATGGACAAGCCAGGATATTTCTGTACAGCAACCAGGATTTCAAAATGCCATAAAACAAGTAAGGGAAAGTTTTGCTGATTATAACAATGATGCATTGAAGTACGCAACTGCTGTTCGTAAAACAAATGCAAACCATAGTGCATCAACACAAAATTTGTGGAGCATCGTACAAAAAGATATTGAACAGCAACCAAAAGATGAAGATCGGTTTGTATTGCAGCAACAGGCCCTGCTGGCATTGAATGGTGAACGGTATTTCCGAACGATGGCAACTGATTTTGTAAGATCATGGAATATCCGTGAGAACTATATGGCAGAGACCATAAAACGTTTGCTTGGATTTTATGGCGTCCATTCCAAAGCGATCATCTGGATGCATAATAGTCATGCAGGTGATGCAAATTTTTCTCAAATGGCTGACGCAGGTAATACCAGCGTTGGAGAATTATTGAAAAAACAAATGGGCGATCATAAGGTTTTCAGTATTGGTTTTGGTACAAATAAAGGATCTGTACTGGCGGGTTATTACTGGAATGCCCCGTTGATAAAAATGCAGGTGCCGGCTGCGAGAACAGGAAGCTGGGAAAATATCCTTCATGAATCGGGACCGCGTAATAAGATCATTTTATCCAGCGAACTTAAAAATAATAAAGCAATGAATCAATGGATCGCCATTCGCTCCATAGGCGCTGCCTATTCAAATAATGCTATCTACGGCACATCGATCATTCCTAAATGTTTCGATGCATTCGTTTATATTGATTCAACTTCTGCACTGAGGCCTGTTAAAAATTCACCATAGTGTAAATAAAATTCAGCCTGGACCACTTCGAACGCATCTATATAGATTTAAAATAAAAAAGGAGTCTGAAAGACTCCATTTGTGAGATTAATTATTCCTGCCAACGATCAATAATGTTTTACTTCATGACCTTTTTCATCGAGGTAAACCTTTTTGTTTCCACTTAATGTTATTTGAAAATAAGTGCCTTTTCCGGGTTTTTCAATTTTGTGGGCATGATAATTTTCAGAATGATATTTTGTTTTTACTCTGTCCTGTACACCTTGAGGAAGTTCATTACGGTCACATTCACTTTGTGACATGACCCGGTGTCCATTCTTATCATAATAAACGTCTACATTCTTGTTGTTATGATCCCGGTCCTGGTATCTTGTATGCCATTGATTATTCGAATAACTCCAGGTGGTGTTACTATAATTCGGATAATCTTTTTGCCATGAATGTTGTACAGATTGAGGCGGAGTTGTATTGTGATGGTGATTATTTTCCTGTGCAAAAAGCACCATGGCGCCTGCACAGAATGCGATTAAAAAAAACGTCTTTTTCATATTGATTTATTTTTATTCAATAGATAAAACAACTATTACGCCATGAGAACTTCAAGATGTTTTTCAAATGTTAATCAGATTTATTGTAGCACAAGAGTGGATTTCGAAAAGATCGTTAAAACACCAGTTACCAGCGAGTAATCTAATAATCAGAATAAAATGAGGGTGGGCCGAAACTATGGGAGCCATTATCCACAATCGGTAATATATTTCCAAGCGATAAATTCATCTCCGTTGTTTAAACTTTGCAAAGGCTACCCACCCTCATTAAGTTTTCAGGGGAATTAATTGCCGGGTTCTTTTTTCCGGTCACGGTTATTTACAAATACAAGCAGGCAAATAACAAGTGCGAGTGATCCCACTACTATTAATGCGGTTATTAAAGTCGATATCATAATTAATTTTTAAATGAATAAAATAAATAAGCAGGTTATATGCTGAAAGCATATTCCTTAAAAAATGTAATAAGTGAAAAAGGTATTACCAGAAGTTGTGAGAAGGATAAATATGGAAGAGGTAGTCTTTGATCAATAGAGACAATTTCCTGATCTGAAAATTGGCTAATGAAACACTAATAGTATAAGAAACAGATGACGGCAACTGGTAGGAGGGATCAACATTTTTCTGAATAAGCGTATGTCCTGCTGTTATAAAATGAAAATGTGTGCCTTCAAGTTCAGAATGCGGGTTTTGCTTTGATTGATGAGCAAGAGTTTCAGTTTTTATGGTTGCGGCATCTGAAGCAGGAGGAAAGGAAACAGTCTTTACGCCAAAGAAGGCAACAATGATAAAGAAAAAAGTAAATAAGATTTTTGTACCTGCTTGCCTGTTCATTGCAGCAAAGATACGCAGGATTGGCGGCATGGATTATCTTAAAAACAAGTTTAACACTATTGCATTAACAACGTGCAGAATAAATAAAGGAAAAGTTTTCACTCCTCCTCGTCCTTGTAATTCAGGAAAGCTAATGAAGCAACCGATGAATTAATTCTTTACTTTGAACTCCCAAAAACATTCTTCAACCAAACTTTATAAATAATCATGAACAACCTGGAAAATAAAGTAGCGTATATAACCGGCGGCAGCAAGGGTATCGGTTATGGGATTGCCAAAACCTTATTGGAAAATGGAATGAGAGTTGTCATCACCAGCCGGACAATGAATGCGGCAAAAAAGGCGGCTGCATCTTTAAGTAAAGATCCATCAAAAGTACTGGCACTGGAATCGGATGTAAGTTCTCTTGCCGATGAAACAAAAGCGGTGAAAGCAGTCATAGATCATTTCGGTCAGCTGGATGTGATGGTGGCCAATGCAGGTGTCGGGCATTTTGCCCCAATTGACAGTATGAGTGAAGAAGATTGGAAAGAAACTATTGATACCAACCTTACCGGTGTTTTCAACAGTGTAAAAGCAAGTGTGGAGGCATTAAAAAAATCGAAAGGATATATTATTACCATTGCCAGTCTTGCCGGCACCAATTTTTTTGAAAATGGCGCTGCTTATAATGCCAGCAAGTTCGGACTGGTGGGTTTTACGCAAGCCATTATGCTTGACCTTCGGAAATACGGTATCAAGGTAACGACGATCATGCCAGGTTCAGTGGCTACTTATTTTAATGATCATCTTCCCAACGAAGCGGATGCGTGGAAGATACAACCCGAAGATATCGGCCAGATGATTGCGGACCTTTTGCATATGCATCCGCGGACATTGCCAAGTAAGATTGAGGTGAGGCCATCAATTCCGTCGAAATGATGGAGGAGATTTATGATTGCTCAAGAGGAAAGGATGAACACCCCATTCTATTTTTCTGCATTCTTTTGCTGCCATCTCCTGTAAAGAAATAAACCAACAGGTATCGGAACCCAAAAAGACAAAAGCCGGTAGATTAATGTGACAATGGCCGCTGCACCAAATGGAACAGCAAGACTTTTGAAAAAGAAAGTCATGCTGCTTTCATAAAGAATGAGTGAACCCGGTAAAAATGGTATCAATGATATGATCCTGGTGCTTATCAAACCTAGCAATACAACAAAAGGAGAAACAGGAATACCCAACCCGCTGAATAATGCATACAGTGTAAATGCATCCGCCGCAACTACGAGTAGCTGAAAGAGAAATGCTTTTAGTGCCAGCGCTTTATTTTTTTCAATTAGCGTCAATACATTCACTTCTGTTTTTGAAATTCCCTGTTGCTCTATCTTTTCACTAAGTTTTTCAAATATCTTTTTAATGAATTTTATTTTCTGGATCTTTTTAAAAAGAAGATCAATGGATTTCTTTCTTCCGGCGAGTGCAATGAATATTGCAAAAACAAGATAAACCGCAAGACCTATTGCCAGCGTGACCGCAACAAAGCGACGCACCTTAAAAAAGAACAAGCAGACCAACAACAGTATCATAATGATCACTTCCATGGCAGCGTAAAAGATCAGTAGCTCTCCAACAATCACTGAAATGATCTGTGTTACTTTTATCTTAAGTTTCGACAGGAAATTAAAAATAAAAGTATTGCCACTGACACCGGCACTTGGCACGGTCTGATTAAAGAACAATGAAATAAGAGAAGCTTTAAGAAGATCCCATAACCCGGGAGCCGGTTTTAATTTATGAGCTGCTAATAAAAAACGATAAATGAAAGCAGTAAAAAAATAGGTGAGGAATTGTGAAATAATAGCTGCGATCAGCCAATAAATATTTACTTTCTTAAGCATCCTGATCTCTTTCCTGATCTCAGGAAAATAATAAACAACAAAAACGATCAGGAGGACAGATAAAATAATAAAGAATAACTGTGAACGGGAAAAAAGCTTTTCGTTATGATCAGCAGGTTTGTCTTTATTATCGGGCATATGAACATTTTGCCTGTGAACAAAGTTATAGAGGAAGGGTTTTTCTTAAATTTAAAATAGCTATATAAAATTCCCTGTTGAGTAAATTAGAAAGGAGCCGGCAATGCCAGCCCCTTTCTAATTAAAAGTTCCTGGTGTTCATTAATAGTCACACATCATAAAATAACTCACTGATACATTTTCACTATATTATAAAAAAAGGAAACTGGCTTTCCTTCTACGCCGGCCTTTTCCATTTTGTCTTTTAGATCCTTCGATTGAAGAAATGCTTTTGCTTTTGCCATATCCGTAACAGCAAAAACGATCTCTACCTGGTGGTTGTCATTAATGTCATGAGCAAGTGCCCTATCTATAAGACCGGCATCCATCCTTACCTGTTTGTGATCGTCAAATTCTTTTTTCCAGGCATCCCAGTCTTTTACTTTATGTGTCATCATCAGCCTATTTGTTTGTTCAATAGTTGAATTATCATCCATTACTACTTCCAGGTAATGAAAAGTAGGTGTCCCGGTTACACCAGCCTCTTTCATCCTGTCTTTCATACCCTTTGAAGCTGTCAATTCTTTGGCCTTATTTGCATCTTCCATCTTTAAAATCACGATAACCTTATTGGGATCATCCAATCCTCTGCCCACTAAATAACTGGTTAAGCCGGATGCACGGCGGATCGAATCCCTTTCTTTTAATTCATACTTTGATTGCCATTTGGCAAAATCAGCCACTTTGAACTGCATAACCATAACATTGGAAAGTTTGGGAGGAGGCGTGGTTTCCGGAGCTTTTTCAGGAGCAGTTGTTGTAGTTTCAGTAGCTGTGTTTGTAGTTGTTTCTTCCGTCTTTTTATCATCACCCGAATTGCAGGAGGATAAAAGCATAAGCATGCTGGTAGCAAACGACGTTGCCAAAAATCTAACTTGTTTCATTTTAAGGAGTTTAAGTTTTAGGAATAAAAGATCAATAGAGAACGGGGAAGTTATCCGTGGGGTGCGATTGCTATGAATATAGAATTAATAGTGCTGCGGGGCAAATATCATGCTCCATTTTGTATTTACCCCAGAATAAAATTAAGAAAGGAAGCACATTGTCCCCCGCTGGCGGGGGAAGTATTTCGAACACCTGGATTTTTCAATTGGGGGTGGACTTTGAGTTAGCCATTCAGTCCACCCCCATTCGATTATTTATTTAGGATGAATATCCGACCCCCGCCAGCGGGGGATATTGATCAGTCTTCTATTTTGAAATTAATTTTTCTTTATCTGTTCTTTTGGCTTGAACCAAAAGAACCATCCCGATAGCTATCGGGACAAGCCAAAAACAAAAGCTCCGCTGTTTTTGGCAGGCCAACGCACATGAATAGTCATCAAGAATGCAAATACCTCTTGCCTTCGAACTGAAAGGTTGAAAATCTTACCTCTTATTTATTTGTAACTCATGGAGGCGCTGTCTTTTTCGTTTGCTTTTGTTAACGATGTTGATTTTTTATGAAAGACGAAAAAGAAGGCGCTGGGAAAATCATTTTGATCAAGAATTTCTTTCGAATATTTTTTGATGCTCTATCGCCTTGTTCCGTCCTTAACTTCTGTTTATTACATATTTAAAGAATGCAAGGGAAAAAGAAAAGAAATCGAGTTTTTTCCCGAAGCCTGAGTATTGGCGTCAATTTCTCAACATCACTATATTTGGTAAAACGATTTGCAATGAAAAGAATTACAAAGTTCTTGCCTGCATTATGCTTTGCCATATTTGTTTGCCTGCAAGTAACTGCTCAAAAATTGCCCGCACGTTGGGATGAAATAACTTCCTCCGACTGGAATAATGCGTTAACCAAAAGCAATAAAACCTGTATTCTTCCTATCGGCATATTAGAAAAACATGGTCCACATGTGCCCGTGGGTAGCGACCTGATACGTGTACGTGAGTATGCTTTACGGGCTACCCAAAAAGAATACGCCGTCGTGTTCCCCGATTATTTTTACGGGCAGATAAATGAAGCCAAACACCAGCCAGGTGTATTTGCATTGCCTGAAAGAGTGGTATGGGATCTTTTGGAAAATACCTGCGATGAAATTGCCAGGAATGGATTTAATAAGATCGTTATTGTAAATGGCCACGGTGGCAATCCTGAATTGATAAAATATTTTATTCAAACAAGGCTTGAAAAAGAAAGGAATTATGCCGTGTATTTTTTTCAGCCATCTTCCGATTCTGCTTTTAATAAACAGGTAACTGCACTGCGCCGATCCGATGCAACAGGCGACCAGCATGCTGGCGAAAAAGAAACATCGGAAGTATTGTATTTCCGGCCCGATCTGGTGCAATTAGACAGCGCCAAAAATGAATCCGGTAAAAACCAGAACCGTTTATCTATACCAAATGTGTACACTGGCATCTGGTGGTATGCCGATTTTCCGAATCATTATGCAGGTGAAGGCGATAAAGCGACAGTAGCACTTGGCAAACTGGTAGCGGATCATACCATCAACCAGTTAGTTGATGCAATTAAGGCTATTAAAAGCGACGATAAAACATTGAAGCTGCAAAAAGAGTTTTTTAACCGGGTAAGAAAGTGAAAAGAGATTTAAATTGTAACGTCGGAATCACAAAATAAAAAAATATAAAATTCAGAATTCGGTTTACTCAATAACAAGTGCAAAGACAAAAAAGAAATACACAGCTCATGCTCCGCAATATTTTAATATTAGTTTGTTTTTTTATGCTGACAGGTTCAGAAAATAAACCCAAATGGAAATCTCTATTTAACGGGAAAGATCTGAATGGATGGCAGGTAAAAATTGCCGGCTACCCATTGGGTGAAAATTTCGGAAATACATTTCGTGTTGAAAATGGGATAGTCGAAACCAGATATAATGCGTATGATAGTTTCAGGGTTCGCTTTGGCGCTTTGTACTACAAAAAGAAATTTTCCAATTATCGCTTAAGAGTTGAATACCGTTTTACCGGCGAGTTAACTCCCGGTGCACCATCATGGGGCTTTCGTGATGGCGGTGTTCAATATCACTGCCAGTCACCAGGGTCGATGAAGATCGATCAGTCATTTCCTGTTTGTCTTGAATACAACCTGCTTGGTGGCAATGGTAAAGATGAACGACCAACAGGGGAGATATGCTGTTCGGGAACTTATGTTTCTATGGATGGCAAACGAAATTCATCTTATTGCACCCCACCAACTTTAAAGAAAACTTTTCATGGCGATCAATGGGTAACATTGGAAATAGAAGTGAGGGGAAATGTGATCCGACATTTTGTAAATGGAGAAGAGATATTGCATTTTGAAGATCCCAGGTACAATCCTGATCATCCTATTGGCAAAACATTTATTGTAAATGGTGATGATAAAGTTAAAGAAGGTTATATCTCACTGCAGTCAAACAGCCACCCGATGGATTTTCGGAAAATTGAAATTATGGAGTATTGAAATATCTAATTACTTTTTGCCTTGATGCAAAAAGTAGCAAAAAGATCAAGCCCGGCCCGATGCTCCGCCGGCCGGGCAGGCCAACGCACATGAACACTCAAATAAGTTGTAAAATTACATTCCTGATTGAACTGATGGTTGAATCAACTTGCTTCGTGCTATTCGAAACACCGAAAGGCGCTGTCTTTTTCGTTTGCATTCATTTAACTAGAAATTCCTCTTAAGTTAGACGAAAAAGAAGGCGCTGGAAAAGTCTTTCAGTCAAACAAGGAAAACTACAATTATCGTCGATGCAGATGATTAGAATTGGTTAGTACAGTTAACAGTAGCACCGAAGCTAAATCAAGGCGTCCGGCAATGGCCGTAGATCATTGCCGGTGTGCTTTTCTTTGGTTCTTTCTTTTGCACAAGCAAAAGAAAGAACATAAAACACTATATTTCCGTGATATTTTTTTTAACAACATGGTCACTCGGTTCACAGAGAAACATAGAGATCAACTCTTCAGCCTCATTCGTGGTAACATATTTACATGAGCGGTATTAACGTTCCTTTGGTACACCTTTTCACTTCAATGTTGCTCTTAGATATATTAGTAACATTAAAAAATACAATTATGAAAAAGATCTTTACTTTATTAGTTGCTGTTGGTTTTATAACAGCTATCAATGCACAGACTGGTTCAAGGACTCGTGATAACCGCGATACCCGTGATCAGCAAACCGATCAAAGAGTCAATAACAACAACAAAGATTTTGATGTAAATGATGGTCGCTACAATAATGACGATCGTTTTGATAACAACTTCGGTTCTTACAATGGAAACATAAAGATGCAGATTGCCCAGGTCAACCGGAAGTATGACTTCAAAATTCAAAAAGTAAAGAACGATTACTTTATGAGACGTAATGAAAAAATGAGAGTGATTCGTTCTTTAGAAGCACAACGTCAGCAGGAAATAAGAATGTTGTATGCAAGGGACAACAAAAAAGGACAACATGATCGTGGTTATGATTCAAATCATCATTATTAAAAAAACGGTGTAGTCAACTTGATAAAGCCCCGTCCGCCTTAGGTAGGACGGGGCTTTTTTAATTTATATATTCCAAATTTGACTTACCGGGAAATGCGGGGAAGTTATTGCAGCTTTCTGTGGTCATATTCTATGTGCAACTGGTTTTAATTTATATGAACAACTAACTCTTTGAGTAATAGCTCTGCCAGGCAGTGATTATCTGGTTTGATATTTGTCTTTTCCATACAGTGAAAAAAGTAATTTTAATAGTAGTTATTTCTCTTGTTGTAATAGTCAGCGGCGGCTTTCTTTATTTAAAATATGGCATATTAAAAACCAAAGATGTTAAGCCGGTTAATTCCAGTGCGTCGCAAGCCGGGGCGTCATCCGCGAAAGAATCCTCGGTACTCGATCTGCGGCCGGCTATTATTGCAAAAATTCAGCAACTGGTAAAAGATGGTTCGGATGGCTTGTATAATTTATCCATACAAAAAATAGATCCGGACCTCCTTTCCTCAAAACTGGATGTAATTGACGGCGTCCTTGCAGTTGATACTGTTGCGATGGAACGGCTTGATGCATCCAAAAAATTACCTGATGATGTTTTCCATATCAATTTTCATTCACTTCATATTGATGGCATTGGGATCAATGACCTACTGAGCAAAAAGAATATTGACATTAAAGCTGCTTTTCTAGACGATCCTGTTATACATGTTTATCACAAAGCCCGGTCTTATAATAAAAAATCAAATAAGATCAATGATAGCCTGACGCTCTACCAGCGACTGATGGGTGAACTGGAAAAGATCGTTATTGGCTCCATCACCATAAAACACGGAACCCTGGTGATCCATGATGGCGAGCAACATAGCCACCCGACAAAGTTTAATGACATTGTGATAAAGATGAATGATATCTTAATTGATTCTTCCACGCAATATGATAATAAACGATTCCTGTTTGCAAAACATGCATTGATCGAAACAAGCAATTATTCATTTGCAACTCCAGATAGTTTGTATTTTGTCAAGTTAGGTAAACTAAGCCTCGTTGGTGAAAAGCATGAAGTGACAATTTCAAATGCAGAATTACAACCCCGTGGCAGCAGGCAGGAATTTGTAAAAAAACTAACCACCAGGGATGAAATGTATCATGTGGTTATACCAAAAATTGTTTTTTCTGGTCTTAACTGGTGGCAATTGATCAATAAAGAAAAAATAGTTTCGGAGACAGCAGATATTTATGGAGGCTCGGTTTCTGTGTATTCTGATTTAACTATACCAAAAGATGATGCAGTACCTTTGAATCATTTTCCACCTCAATTAATAATGATGATACCTCAGCCCGTTTCCGTAGCTGAAATGCGGGTTCATCATCTCAAAGTTGTTTTCACGCAATACAATCCTGCAACGAGATCGATGGGTACGGCAACTTTCAATAATATTAATGGTGTTGCTAAGCACTTAACCAATATACCTGCTGAAATTAAAAGATCTCCATATACTCTGTTATCTGCAAAAGGTTTGTTTATGAACAAAGTGCCATTAAGTGTTTCCTTTAAATTCGATCTTTCAAAAGTGAAGATAGGACAGTTTGCTGCAGATGTGAGGATGGATACGCTGGATAATGTTATCATTAATCCTATCGCTGAGCCATTAGGCCGCTTTACCGTTAAGAAAGGGAAAATGCAACAAGGGATCGCCCATGTGGACGGAGACAATTATAATCTTCATGGAACGCTTGAACTTTATTATGATGATCTTCATATTACTCCTTTGAAAAGTGACAGCAGCAATGGCCAGCTTAAAAGAGATCACCTGAAAAGTCTTTTAGCGAATACCATCTATATTAAAAATGAAAATCCACAGGGGGGAGAATTAAGGAAACCAGAATATGTTGTTGTCCGTGATCACCACCTCAATTTTGTATCTTATATATGGGCCACGATCATGACGGGCCTTTTAAAAACGATCGGCGTGCCTGTAGGTCTTGCATTGGAAAAAAAATAAGCATAGAACTATTTTGATCGGCCCGACCAATACAAATTGCTTTCACTGAATTATTGTATGAGTTTGCGTATGTCAAAAATTAATTTCCTTGTTTCACTTCGGCTTGCAGGGTTTTCAATTGTGACAATGACTGCTCAGTTCTTTGCCATTCTTTTCTTGCTCTTCTTGTATTTGTATCTGGTTTATACCCCCTGAAAAAGGAAAGGATATTTTGTTGTAAAGAAACTGTAACTGAATCAAACTGCCGGTTCCTTAGTTTACTTAATAACTCCGTATAAGTATTATCGGCCAATTTGTATTCTTCGGGGGCCGTCTTAAGACCTGTATCAAAATTTATATTGTTTAATACAATGGGGCCGCTTCGCAGGTCTGAAATATACCAGATATAATATTTAACCGTTGTATCAAAACTTTGGATAAATAGCTTTTCTGCAACTGCTCCCGGCGCTTTGAATTTTAATACACGCAAGGGGCCGATCTTCGGGGCAATGCGGAACAACAGTGACCACACATTGGCAAAGGATGGTGGCCGTTCATCTTTGTTTACAAAATCACGATGATAATCTTTCCGATGCATGGTATAAATAAATTTACGGCTGGTAGCACCGGGTGTTGCTTTACTGATATCTCCTTTTTTACTGGCCCATGCCGCTCTTGTGATAACCGGGAAAAGATCTTTTACTACCCATCGGAATGTACCGATCGTACGGCCCAGGTCATTAAACAGATCATTTACGTTAATGCCATAAATTCTAAAAAAAGATTTTTCCAGTAAGGGCCGGGCTATTTTAAAGCCAATGAAATCATGATAAGTATCCGGGGCGTAATTGCCTCTTGCAGTCTGCAGCACATCAAAAGAAAATTCCATACGCACATGCGCAACGGGATCTTCTCCATAAGTAGCTGTATCGCCAAATTTCTTTTCCACTTTCGGATAGGTCATTGGTACACCCGGGTTGATGCCAATACTATGTCCATACTTATCAGCATTGTAATGACATAAAACACCTAACGCAAATGCATATTCATTTAGGTTTTGTGCATCCTGCAATAAAGCCATTACGAAATCGCCGCTGCGTACATAATGAATTAAATTGGTGAAAAGTTTACTCCCCCGGGGAAAATACCCCATATCGGGAACAACTGCCCCACCATATGCATAAGCATGTGCTTCTTTTAATTCCAAATCTGTACTTCCCGGGTATTTTTGTTTTAAGAGCGGAAGCAAAACTTTTTCCCAATTGACATCTATTAACGCTTCATGGGTTAAAATGGAATAAGCATTAGATATACAGGCAGTGCATAAAAAGAATAATAGGGCGACCATTCTTTTAAATACGGGCAAGTGACGAAGGCACATCATATCGTTATAAGATGCAATAAGCGTTCCTTTCTGTCTTTGTGAAGCCTTATGATGTAAAAATTTTCTCAGGTGCAAAATTTCATGGTAGTGTACTAAGGGTCTGTGTAACAGGGCTATCCCTGGGTATTCCGGAACCGATCATCCTATTCCTCGAAATACTTTAAAACTAAAAAGGTTTAGCCGGTGATTCTCCCTTTATTAATTTAACCTCGCTCTTTTTTAATTCATAGCTTGAATTATAAATTTCCAATTGAGAATTAAATTTTTCACGAAATGAATCGCTAACCTCGGGGGCATAAATTATAGTATTAACAACATCCGGGTTTTTTAGAATATCTACAAACGTGATTGAAGATGGGCTTGTTTCCCACACCATGCAGAAATATCTTCCCGCTGTAAATACTCCTGATGTGGCAGCATTAAATCCTTTTAAGAGTTCAAGATCATACGAGACGGATAATTCATTGGCTGTTATACCCAACGTTTCGGCCTCATTTAGTGAATCAACATAAAGTTCAATTGCCATAAATCGGTTGATCTGATTACTTTTTAATTAAACTTAGCGCCAATATATGCAGCCAGGTTCTCATCACTCATTTTGTTGGAAGTGCTTTCCAGTGTAACGGTATTTTTAAACTGTGGTGTGTCTGCCATGTAGCGCATTAGCTGTTCCTGCGAAGTGCCTGTGCCGGTCAGATGTACTTCCTCAGCGTTTTGCATGTGCGATAATATTTCTTTAAAGAATTTATGCTGCAATGTTTTTTCATCATTGTGTTCGTTTTTTTCACTGGTATTATGTTCAGCCCCGGCATTGCCGGCAACAGCAAGTACAGTAAAATCTTCTGTCTCCGCAGTTGCTCTTCCCACTACAGTTGCATGATGAGTATCCATCCATACGCCAAATTGTTTTTTGTTTTTTTGTGTCATGCTTAAAGATGTGTTTATTATTGCGATTATTATTATATACTTATATGAATTAGTTATATAATTCACACATTGCAGGTACTATCCGGATAAATAAAAAAGAGAAGCTTTTGCTCCTCTTCATTTTTTCTTTTAAATCCGATTTTTCTTCGGGACGCTTGCGGTAGGTTCAGCAGTTGTTTCAGATACTGAAATATGAAAGTGATATCTGTAATTTAATGTCGCCATGTCTCCGTGGCTTAATTTTATTTCTAGCTGAGTCACTAACATTCTATCTTTAAAACATGAAGGCCTGTCTCCATTTTATTAAAAAAATATCAACTATTGTTTTATTAACGACGGCAGTGACCGCTTCTGCGCAAAACAAAGCAGCTAAAAATAATGACGAACGTTTACAACTGGCTGACGAAATTGACCGTTCGATCCGCACAGAGCTCCTGAATAAATGGTACCCGCAAAGCGTAGACAGTTTGTATGGTGGTTTTCTCACAACTTTTACTTATAACTTTTTACCAACTGGTTCGCAGGATAAAATGATCGTTACCCAGGCACGACATGTATGGTCAAGTGCGCTGGCTTCACGTTTATATCCTGAGGTTGCTTATTATAAAAAATGTGCAGCACATGGTTTTAGTTTTTTAAAAGATAAAATGTGGGACAAAACCAATGGTGGTTTTTATACATTGGTTGACCGGCAAGGGAATGTAAAAGACAGTGAAGGGAAAACAGCCTATGGAAATGCATTTGGAATATATGCATCGGCAGCGTGGTACCAGGCTTCGGGCGATAACAATGCATTGCAATTAGCTAAAGATTGTTTTGCGTGGCTGGAAAAAGGCGCACATGATCCCATCCTCAAAGGTTATTATCAAAATTTATTGCCGGATGGTAAACCGGTTAAACGAACAGCTGTCGATCCTTCCACATCAACTGTTGGTTATAAAGATCAGAATAGTTCTATTCATTTGCTGGAAGCATTTACAGAATTATATTCCGTATGGCCCGATGCATTAGTTCGTCAGCGGTTACATGAAATGTTGCTGCTGATCCGCGATGTTATTACAACTAAGAAAGGCAGTCTCACACTTTTTTTACAACCTGACTGGACACCGATATCATTCAGGGATTCTTCAGAGGCTGTGATCTTACAACACCGGTATATTGATCATGTATCTTTTGGTCATGATGTAGAAACAGCTTACCTGATGCTGGAAGCTTCGCATGTATTGGGGCTGAAAAATGATACAACTACGATGAGGATAGCCAAACTCATGGTGGATCATGCGTTGCAAAATGGTTGGGACAAGATCAATGGTGGTTTTTATGATGAAGGATATTATTTCAAGAATAAAAAAGATATCACCATTATAAAAGACACCAAAAACTGGTGGGCACAAGCGGAAGGGTTAAACACATTATTGATGATGTCGGATCTCTTTCCCAACGATCCCATGCAATATTTTGAAAAATTTAAATTGATGTGGCAGTATATACAAACTTATTTGATCGATCATGAATATGGTGACTGGTATGAAGAAGGTTTTGATAAAAGTCCCGAAAAAAGAACTGCATTAAAAGGCCACATCTGGAAAGCTACATATCATCAGCTTCGATCATTAACTAATTGTGTGCAAAGACTTCGAAATGATAAATAAACACAAATGATGAATTGTCATGAAGTTCGTTTATGTATATCGTCTTTTACCCCGGCAGGAACAAATTCCACTACTTTGATAGCCCTGGCTTTATTTCTCAGAAATGGCGGAACGGCCAATAATGCCTGTTGATGGTTGTCGGCTTCAATAAAAGCATACGCATTATGATCATTATCATAACAACCCCATTCGAAATGAGTAAGAAAACCTGCATTATACTTCGCAAAATGGTCCTTTGCCAGCTGGCAATCTTCTAATGTGTGTGATGAAATCACTAAATAGCGTTCCATGATTAAGTAGTTTGGAATTAAGAACTGAATAATAAAGTTATAGATTTTAATTCGATGTCATTATTTTAAAGGCGATCAGATCAACTTATCGTCAATAATTATCTTCTCTACTCAACAAACAAACTATTCTACACAAGAACAGGATACTGCTGATCATTAGCTGTTGAATGCGCTGCTTTACAACTTTACTTTCGTTCCTGTAACAAATCAAAATCAATTAAATCATTAACCAAAAAACTTTATCATGCAAAACACAATGCAGATCTCAAATACGAAAGCTATCGGGTTGAGAGCGATGATCGTGGGCTTTTTATCTGTATTAACAGTAGCCCTTTTATTTTCTTGTACTAAAAATGTAGCGGATGTGCCTGATCAAGCTGCAGAAGAAGCAACCGCAGTGGATGAAAATCCCCATGGCAAAAACGACAACATCATTCACGCTGTGCCTTTTGAAACCACCGTGTTTGTTCCTTGTGCCAATGGTGGCGCAGGCGAAGATGTAAGATTGACCGGGTTCACAAATTTTATTTACGGGCTCGTATATACCGATCGTGGATTCACATTGGTGTATCATGACAATGTTCACCAGGTAACGGGTATTGGTTTGTCCAGTGGTGAATCTTTTGTAGCGTCAGGCGGAAACAATGAAACAGTGGTGGGAGTATGGTATAGTACTCAATGGGTAGCAAATTTGACCACTCAAATGAAGCTCGTTGGTCAGAATAATAAGTTCACAGTAATATATAAACATCATATCACGATCAGCCAGGACGGCAGTGTAACGGTTAATAACACAGAACAAACAGCCGATTGCAATTAAGTAAAGGACGGTGTTAGTAAATGAGAAAGATCCTTCGGGATCTTTTTTATTTGCTCACGTTTAGTTTATATTGAATGATCTTACCGTACAACATCATTTATTCCTTCGCACGCAGTTCTGATCTTGCGGTAAATCGCATCTGAATTTTTCTGCTTGTCTAACTTTATATTCAGAAACCCGGGTGATTTTTTCATGTAGAAAGTCGCCTCGTTATCCAGCGTTATATTTCCATCGATCTCAGTATTGGTGAAGGTCATATCACCAGCAGGGAGTTCTTTATCCAACCATCTTTCAACTGCCGCTGTTCTATCGGGATTAAATTTTGCGGTCATTTCATAATAGTGATCGTATTCACTGTGTTTTATACTAATGCTTCCACCTGGAAAACTACAGGAGCTAATGGCTATGCATAGTGATAATGCACAGAAAAAAATCGCTGAATTTTTCATAATAACAATTTGACGTAAAGGAAATAAAAAATGTTGCACTGATCTTTTCGTCATTCTAATATGACTCCAGGTATAAAAGATTTGGAACTCTGCCTTGCCGCCACTTACTTTGCAAACCAAAGTACTTTGATAAATCAAAGTAAAAGTGAGAGCAGCGCTATGGTTTACGATTGACGCAAAATATGATTTACATTACAGCATACTTATAAAATAAAGTGAATGGCAACAATATTGAATATCCAGAACCTGGGTAAAACTTATCAGAGTGCAGGCCGCGAGTTGACGGTGCTGGAGAATATTAATTTTTCTGTAGAAGCAGGATCAACAATGGCCATTGTCGGACCATCAGGGAGCGGTAAAACAACTTTACTTGGATTGGCTGCAGGGCTGGATCGTTCAACCACCGGTTCAGTAGAATTAAATAATATAAAACTGGATCAGTTGAATGAAGACCAACGGGCCGCTATAAGAAACCAACATGTGGGTTTTATTTTTCAAAGCTTCCAGTTGCTTCCAACTCTTACTGCACTTGAAAATGTGATGGTGCCTTTAGAATTGCGTGGAGAAAAAAATATAAAACCAAGAGCGATTGACTTGTTACAAAAAGTTGGTTTGGGAAATCGTGGTCATCACTATCCTGCGCAGCTCAGCGGTGGTGAGCAACAACGAGTATCAATGGCCCGGGCTTTTATCAACAAGCCTCAAATTCTTTTTACCGATGAACCTACCGGTAATCTGGATGCGGAAACAAGTCGCGGTATCGTTGAACTGATCTTTAACCTGAACAAAGAAGCCGGTACTACTTTGATAATGGTAACACATGATCTTGAGCTGGCGAATAAAACGGGTCGCATCATTAAACTTAAAGGCGGCAGGATTGTTTCGGATGAACCTACTAATAATAATTAATGGAATATGTTTCGATCTGTTTTTAAACCACGGAGACACGGAGTCACGGCGAAACACAGCGATGCCTTTGTGAATCTTTGTGGCTTTGTGTCTCCGTGGTTCATATTTAAATTCTCAAGTTTGAGGCATTGCGATTAATAAATGACATTATGAGTTCACAACGAAGTTTAAATTTTCCTTGGTTAGTAAAGATGGCGTGGCGTGATAGCCGGCGCAACCGTTCAAGATTATTTTTATTCGTATCATCTATTGTACTTGGCATTGCTGCTATGGTTGCCATTTATTCTTTGGGGGATAATATGAGTGCCGAAGTAGACAGGCAAGCGGCTTCTTTGTTGGGCGCCGACCTGGAGATCGGTACTAGTAAACAAGTTACTCCCGAGATCCAAAAGATGGTTGACTCACTCGGTGATAAAAGATCGGAACAACGAATGTTTCCTTCGATGATCTATTTTTCTAAAAGCAACAATACACGTTTGGTGCAGGTTCGTGCATTGGGTGGTGAGTTCCCTTATTATGGTGAATTAGAAACAGTGCCTGCAGCCGCAGGAAAAAGTTTTAGAAAAGGACAAGCTGCATTGGTAGATCAAACGATGATGTTGCAATATGATGCAGCCGTTGGCGATAGTGTAAAAATCGGGAATGTAAGTTTTGTTATTGCAGGTACATTAATAAATGCACCAGGTCAAACAGGATTATCAGCATCTGTGGCTCCGCCTGTATATATACCACTTCAATATTTGGAACAAACAGGACTATCACAAAAAGGAAGCAGGATCGGCTACCAGTTCTTTTTCAAGTTCGATAAGTCGGTGAAGATGGAAGAGCTTGTCAAAAAGATCGAACCACGATTAGATGCTGAAGGGATGAGTTATGAAACAGTAGCCACGCAGAAACAGAATACGGCAAGGTCTTTACAGGATCTTACCGATTTTCTTTCTTTGGTCAGTTTTATTGCTTTGTTGCTGGGTTGTGTTGGCGTGGCCAGTGCTATTAATATCTATGTAAAAGAAAAAATAAGATCAGTCGCCATACTGCGTTGTTTGGGCGCAAAAGGTTGGCAGGCATTTCTTATTTACCTGATACAAATTGTTGTAGTTGGTTTTATCGGTTCATTGGCTGGTGCGGCTTTGGGAACGCTCATTCAACAATTCTTGCCGATCGCATTCAAAGATTTTTTACCGATAAAAGTTACGGCAGATTTTTCATGGTCAGCAATAGGACAGGGCCTGTTATTAGGTGTTGTGATCTCTTTTCTTTTTGCTTTATCACCGCTGGTAGCTATCCGAAAGATATCGCCATTAAATACACTGCGTTTATCGTTTCAAAAATTTAGTTTATTCAGAGACCCGGTAAAATGGCTGGTATATCTATTGATCATTTTATTCATTTTCGGATTTAGCTTTCTTCAAATAAAGGAAATACCGGAATCGATCGCTTTTACTATTGTTATTTTACTTTCGTTTTTAATATTGGTTGGAACAGCTGCCTTGCTGATGTGGGCTGTGCGACGCTTCTTTCCGAATGCAGCGGGTTATTTGTGGCGACAAGGATTAGCCAACTTATACAGACCCAATAATCAAACAACCATATTGATTGTCGCGATTGGATTAGGCACCGGAATTATTTGCACCTTGTTTTCTATCAGGGCTATCTTACTCAATCGTATCGAGATGACTGCCCGTGACAACCGATCTAATACAATATTATTTGATATACAACCACAACAAACAGATAGTGTGATCGCATTGGCCAAACAGTTTAATTTGCCAATTGATGGAGCTGTGCCTATTGTGAATATGCGATTGGAAAGGATCAATAACATCACCGGCGAAACTTTGCGAAAAGACAGCACCATTAAAATGTGGAAAGGAATATTTGATCGTGAATACAGGGTAACTTTTCGTGATTCTTTAACTAGCTCAGAAAAAATTGTCAAGGGAAAATGGTCCGGCAAAGCGGATCCATCAGGTAAAATATTTATTTCATTGGATGAACGTTATGCGAAGAGCAACAGTATTAAGATTGGAGATACGCTGAACTTTAATGTGCAAGGTGCTCCCGTTACCACTATTGTTGGGAGTTTCCGCCAGGTAGATTGGGGTCGTGTACAAACAAATTTTTTGGTTGTCTTTCCCACTGGAGTTTTGGAAAAAGCGCCGCAGTTTCATGTATTAGTGACCCGTATTGAAAAGAAAGATGTGTCTGCACGTTTTCAACAACAACTGGTGCAAAAGTTTCCGAATGTTACTGTCATTGACCTGAGTGCTGTGTTGAATATCGTGAGTAGCATAATCGATAAAGTTGGTTTTATTATTCGCTTTATGGCAGCGTTTAGCATTTTCACCGGTTTGATCGTATTGATCGCTTCTGTGTTGATCAGTAAATACCAGCGAATACAAGAGAGTGTATTGTTGCGTACAATTGGTGCAAGTCGTAAACAGATATTTTACATCACAGCGCTTGAATATTTTTTCCTTGGTGCATTGGCAGCAGCAACTGGTATGTTTATGTCGTTAGGAGTAAGTTGGCTGGTTGCAAAATTTATTTTCCAGACAGAATTCATATTGAAATGGCTGCCACTGTTGGGAGTATTTGTATCGGTATGTTTTCTTACTGTGTTTATTGGGTTGATCAATAGTCGTGCAGTAGTGACGAGACCGCCGTTGGAAATTTTGAGGGAAGAAGTGTAAGGCGCTTTAACAATAGGAGGCGAGTATTCTACAATCCAACCATTTTCTTAAAATCCTTTTCTCTTTCTTCGATAGCTGTTGTAGTAACCTCTACTATTTCATCAATAAGTTCGAGGTCACGTTCTGTTGGTTTGCGGGCTTCCGTATAATATAGGGCAAATGTTCCGAGCAACTCATCGTGGGCATCAAATATGGGTGTTGACCAGCACGAACGCAGACCCTCAACTAATGCATACGATTTATAGTCTTTCCATAGTGGATCAGTTGCAATGTCTTCCACAATTACCTGTTTGCGATTGAATGCTGCAGTGCCACATGAGCCGGCAGCAGGACCAGCTTTATTTCCGCTGATCGCTTTGGTATAACGATCGGGAAGTGAAGGAGCAGCCCCATCAAATAACTGGGTTGTTTCGCTATTATATAATAGTATGGATGTTAGAATTTCGTTCCTGCTTTTATACTCGATCCAGCTTAGTATCTCATTAAGTATTTCTTTCAGGTTTTTTTCACTGTCCAACATCGTCTTCACATCTGTCTCCAACAGTTGTAAATCCAGTGATTCTAATAGATCTTCGGTAAATTCACTCATAATGATAAGACTCTGTAAAGTTATGATTTTTTCTTAGCTGGCGAATTCCAGCGAGTCTCCACTCACAGTTTGAAGTAGAGTTGTCAGAGAAGCTTTTCCAATTGCTTCCAAACATTTTTGGCGACTATAAGACTGCCTTGTTCATTCGGATGAATGCCATCTGCCTGGTTGAGTTCAGGTTCACCGCCAACACCTTCTAAAAGAAATGGAATGAGCGTCATATTATTTTTGGCAGCCAGCTCAGTATAAATATTTCGAAACTCAGTAGTATATGCTTGTCCCATGTTTGGCGGGATCTCCATTCCTGCAAAAACCAATTTAGTGTCAGGATACTTTGCTTTTACCTTATCAATAATTTGCTGGAGATTTTTTTTAGTTTCTGAAAGTGGAGTACCACGCAAGCCATCATTAGCGCCAAGTTCGAGAACAAATATATCTACAGGTTCATGCAAGATCCAATCAATACGGGTTTTGCCACCGGAAGAAGTTTCACCACTTACTCCTGCATTGATCACTTGATAGGGAAGACCAAGTGAATCGATTTTTTTTTGAATGAGTGCGGGGAAGGCTTGTTCAGGACTCAAGCCATAACCTGCGGTAAGACTATTGCCAAAAAAAACAATTGATTTCTTTTTTGTAACAGGAGTAGTTTCCTTTGCGATATTGTTTTGATCGCTAGTCGCAGGCTTTTTATTATCGGTGCAGCTTGAGAGAATTATTAGAAGAGCGACAATAATTGTTGATCCTTTCTTCATATTTCTTTGCATTCAAAATTATTTAGCAGGCGTAATAATAATACTCCCATACTCTATTGGCTCATGATCGCCTTGTAACATAATAGGACCTGCAGCTCCTTCATTACTATTCAATGCACCTCCTGTAATGCCAGGTATTTCCTGGTTGCAAATAATTGTCTTTCCATTGAGCACAACGGTCACCATTCTGCCGATCAAAGTGATCTCATAGGTTTGCCATTCACCAGGGTTTTTACCTGCACTTTCACTGGGCGCAATAAAACCATAAATAGAGCCTAACACATCTTTTACTGGTGTCTCTTTATCATAATCTGTGATCTGTACTTCATAGCGACCTCTTAAGTAAACACCACTGTTACCATGTTCGCTGAAACGGAATTTCACCTGTAATTTGAAATCATTAAATGTGGCATCAGAAATTAAATTTGAACCAGCTTTTGGGCTTTTCAAAATTCCATTCTCAACTATCCATTGATTAGTTGTTCTTGATGCATGCCAGCCTTTCAGATCTTTTCCATCGAATAGTTGAATCGGTTTATCCCAAATGGGTTTTGTATTTCGGGTTAAAGCTGGTGCACGAACTGCAGAGAATTTGCAATTTCTTCCATCTGGTAAAGTAATGCTACCAAGCAGGCTATCACCTTCCAGAGTTGCTTCAAGATCTAAATTGTTTGACTGTGTTTCCCATTGTGGAGGGATAGAAAAACTAAGTTTACTATTACTGAGGTTTATCTGCGATATTGGTCTTGCACTCCCACCGGGTCCAACAAATCTTCCAACCAAAACACGATTACCTGATCTTTCTACTTCAAGCCAGGAAGGAAGATCTTTCCCGGAAATATTAACAGTAATATCCCATCTGCCGAGAACAGAAGATGTATCAGAATAATTTTCGGCCTTAGTGACTGACAGAATAAAGAAAAAGAGCAATAAGGTTAAAAGGAATCGTTTCATAGTTGTTATGTTAGGTAGAGTATAAAATAATCGACATCGAAGTTAGCTGAATAAAGATCACCTCTCTAAATTGAAAGACGAAAAAGAAGGCGCTGGTAAATTTTTCAATGATCGGAGTATGGGATTTTAAATTTTTTGATGGTCTATCGCCTTGTTCCATCCCTCTACAAAACTTAACCAGTCGTCGGCTTCGCACAAACTTGATTAAAAAATTTTTTACCGCAAACCACCGATACCAAACTGATCGCCGGTTTTTATTGCTTTAATACCGGTGAAATTGATCTGTACCATTTTTTCACTGGCTACATTATTATGAAACTCATCCTGTAGCATTGTAATTATTTTTCTTGTTTTGGCATCAATTACTTCACCACTTGAAGGATATACATATTTTCCATCTATGCTAAAACTGATCCAGCCTGGCATATCCTGTAGTGGTATCGTGGTTAGTTGCTGGTAAGGCTTCACAGCATTGAACACATGTATCCGCATGTTATGTCCATCGGCTAACCAGATCTCTTTTTCATCAGGAGTAAGCGCAATACCATGACTGGGATTTCCATGTCTTCTTACAGGACCCATGTCCCAACCTTTCACTTCAACATGATCAAGTTTCTTGCCGCTAGTAAGATCTCCTACTTCAAAACCCAACAAACTGTCTACAGTAACATAAACAAGAGTTTCTTTGCCATTGATAGTAAATGGTCGGACGAAATTTGCAAAAGGACCAATCTTATTTATCAGCTCCTGTTTTTTTGCATCTGCTATATATAACCATGGCGATGCGATATCATCCAAATAAACATTTTTGCCTGATGGTCCACAGATAGTATTATGTGCTCTTTTATAAACATCAATTTTTTTTATGAGTTCGCCGGTGGCGCAATCCACTACGTTCCAGAAATCTTTTTCAAAAGATGGGAGCCACATGGTTTTACCATCAGGAGAAATGGACATGCGGTCACAGCCGCCTTCTAATGGTTTTTCCCAAATGAGTTTATCAGTGGCTAGGTCTATCCGCTGCAGTGATTCAATAGTGCTGATAAAAATACTGTTGAGTGGGATACTTACTGCGATGCCTTTTACATTTGAAGGAGTATTATCGGGATGAAACCCTTTTGTATTTATACGCTTAACAAAGCGATGATTATTGTCTATATCAAAAACAAGAATACCATGCCCACCATAGCCGAGGTAATCACGAATGCCGGGTACCGCTACATATAAATAATGTTTTATAGCTAAATTTCTGTGGATTGGTTTAATATATGCAGAAGTAAACACAAACATTACCAGGATAATAATTGAAATTAAAATGGAGGTCTTCGCTTTCATAAAATCATAATTGTCTTTTAAAGATAGAACAAGTTTATTCTTTTGGCTTAACCAAAAAACTGTCGAATACCTATCCCTTGATAAAAACTAATGAATAAAAGATCTCAACTCAACACCTGTGTATTTAAAAAAGAAATTCATTGCGAGATAAAAAATCGGAGCAGGAATATTTGTGGGCCTTGGAAAACTTGAGGATTAAAAAGCAAGATCGGCTATTCAGAAAGGTAGCTATACAGCGGATAATATTTTATCAAGTCCGCAATCTTTCAGAGATTGAGTATTGAATATTTTCATTGACTCCGGCGACATGATCTTGTTTCTCTGTTCTATCCATTTATCCATACTGGCGCCATATATCTTTCGTGTTTTTGCTTCATCCAGGTTATGTATTTTACCCCAATGAAAACTGTGAGGAATATTTCTTGCTTCGAGTTCAGTCCATACTGCATTATAAAAATTCCTTGTTGTATTTGATTCTGCGCAATCCAGTTCGACTATGCAGGTAGGATCGAATTTGATGAAGGCAAGTGTGGCTGCTGATCTTTTTACATACCTGTAAGATAATATACCTGAAAGCGGCCCTTTGGTTTTATTCATTTCAATGAGCAGATCATTTACTTCCAATACACGATCGAGCGGAATGCCGATAGCAGTGCTGAGTAATTTACCACGGATATTATTATTTGTAAAAATTTCTCCTGATGTCCCCAACGCTCCTTCATAAAGAGTGTAAGAACTTTTTACCAGGTTACTTACTACCAGGTGCGTTAAAGCCGGAACGAGATCTGTGATAATGCCGATAACCGCCGCCAGATCATCACCCGGTCCCGCTTTGTTAAAATCAACAACGGGTGGTTGATAGTTATTTTTATAAGGACGTTTGTACATGATCGTAGCGTACGCTCCACCCGCAAGATTATACTGATCAATAACGGCCTGGAAATGAAATGGCCGTTCATTTCCATTAGGAATAAAATTCGCATTGGAAAAATCCAGCGTTTCCATGATATGCCTGAATGAATCATCCAGCGGTATTTTTTTTCGATAACTTTCCAACAAATAAATATCTTCTGTTTCTATCATCACGCCATGAATAAAACCAAAGCTGCCAAAACTTACAAGGGCAGCATTAAAAAGTTCGTCATCAGCAACAAGTTTGGTTTTAAACTTTTGAATGAACAGGTCGGATACAATTGGATATGATTTTCTTTCTAACCAGATATGTTTATCGGGACCGGTAATTATATGCATGCCAACAATAAAATCCGGAACAGAACCAGTGTCTATAGCGGAACCGTGCGTGCCGGTGGAAAAACATCCAACAATAGTTTGCCCGTTGCTGGCACCTGAAGTTTTTAATGATCTTTTGTTCTTCTTTAACCAGTCGTTCAATTCCTGGATCGAATTACCACACTGGGCAAATAAAAGATCATTAGGAGTTTTTTTATAGTTAGGTGATAAACTTTGAGTGCTCCTGATCGGGAAGATCATGTTCAGCATCTTGGTGTTTAGTATCCAACCTTCTGCTGCTGCTACTTTGGTAAACGACCATCCTCCACCCAATGCCCTGACAGTTTTATTTTCTGCAATTGCTTTTCCAAGCAATGCCTGTATAGCTTCTGTCATTGCATTATAATCATCAAAGCCATTACCTGTATTGCCATTGATGAGATCAAATAGATTATTAATGGGTTGTGTAAAAGTATTATGACGGTTGGTCCAATGTGTTGCATTGGTAGGTCGTATTTGCGGCTGTGACATGTAAGCAAATTATTAAAATGAAAAAATTACAATCCCCCGATCTCCCGTTGGCAAGGCTTATGACATTTCCATTCGATCTTCACAGGTGAAACAATACCCAATGTGATAACCGTCAGAAATGATTGCCCGAAATTTTTTGAGAACACTACTTCATCCAGGGCGGCGCAGGTATCCGTGCAATTGGGCACGTGGAAATTTTGAGGTTTGTTTACAAGACCCCATAAATAGGAACGCATTACGGTATCCCTATACTCAGTTCCCGGATCATTTTTTGTATTAATAACCCTGTAATGATAACAACTCTGTATCACTATAACAGACAGGATCAATAAAATGAAAAAGATCTTTTTCTCTTGCAGGTGAGTAGTTGGTTTAGTCATAAAATAAGTTTATAGGTTAAAATGACAGACGAGGCATTAATACATCCGTGGTGATCGTTTCAATGGTTTTCCAGTTATACCACAGTAAAAGTTCGCAAAATTCGAAGAGTAAAAAAAATAATATTGATATTGAGCTGAACTCACACAATGCTTTGATCCCGACAAGTGAAGGATGAGTACACTTTATTGCTTATTGAAACATGCTTAGCTTAAAATAGCCCAGGTTCATTTTATCTTCAGCAAGAGAGTCTACGGGACTTACGGATATGCTGTATTTTTCTTTTATACCAACAGGAAGTATATCTGCTATTTCATAAATATCATCTACGTCTACGCCGAATTTATCATCAATATGTGAAGTGGCGCCTTTAAAGCCAGCGTGCCTGAAGAACGCAGTTTGTTTTGAGAGATTAATGGCTTCTGATTTATCTGTCGAAGCAATCACCATTTTATAATGAAATTCTTCAAACTCATTTTGTTTATAACCACCAAGATTAATAAAGAATAATTTGAAAGCGCTGCCATGTTTACTTTCGTTTTTTAAAACAACTTCTACTTTATAACCATTTACACTGGTTACTTCCCGCCATGCATCAAAATGCAGTTTATTATTTCCGGACCAAAATGCAAGTACATCGGGGATCAGATCCTTAATGCTGTCACCAATACCAAAGAAAATATCATGCTGTTCAATGTTCCGTTCCGGCGGAGTAGCACCGATCAATAACATATAAAGCTTTGGCATGGAAAGAATTTGTCTGAAGGTAATAAGTGCAAAAAGATATACCGGTAAGAAGAAGAAAACAATTAACCGTAAAGGCGCAAAGGGTAAATACAATAGACACAAATACTTTGCGTAAAGCTTTGGTGCAACTGCCTATTGCCCTAAGACCCTTTTTATTCCTTCACACATAGACTTGATTTTATAGTAAGCTTCATCAGAATTTTGATCCTTATTTAGTTTTATGTAAAGATAACCTGCACGTTTTTTTATGTAGAAGAAAGAATGATCTTCAAGAACGATCTCGCCATCAATACGGGTATGGCGGAAAGACATATTACCGGTGGCAAGCATATCATCCATATATCTTTCCACAGTTCCTGTTTTACTGTGGCTGAAGCTAGCTTTCATTTTATAATAGCGACCATTTTCACTATAAATGATGCTGGTATTGTTGTGGAATCTGCAGGAGATAATAGTTGTAACTATTATCAATACACAAAATAAAACAGGTAACTTTTTCATTGTAGTTGTTTGACATGAATAAATAACCTAGCCAGCCAAATACTGGTAAAGTTTTGCGTAAAGTTGAAGTTGGATGAAACCGGGAGGTTGAAGTTGTAGAACAAAATTAATAATGAGAATGATTTTTTCCTTTTCTTTTTATGAACGGTGATAAATGGCCTTAACCGGAATAAAATAATAGGAGTATCAGGCCATCGTTCCTGAAAGTATCTTAATTACTTTTTCTGCATCAATATTACCGCCCGAGATCACACAAACAATTTTCCCTGTCCCTGCTTTTCCTGTTAGGGCTGCAGCGAATGAAGAACCACCGGCGCCTTCTGCTACAATTCGGGTCCTTTCCATCAATAATTTTATTGCAACTGCAATTTGTTTTAGGCTTAAAACAATAGAGCCATTGGCGAGCTTACTGACTAATGGCCACATTTCTGTAAGGAGACCAGCACTTCCCATTCCATCTACAAAACTTGGAGTATACGTTACTTTCACCGGCTCTCCTGCGACAAGAGAGGGAGCAAACGGTGCAGCTGTCTCCACTTCCGATGCAAAAACTTTTACACCAGGTTTAATTGTTTTTATAGCCGTGGCGATTCCGCTGATCAATCCACCGCCGCCAAAAGGAACGATCACCGTATCGGCATCAGGAAGATCTTCGAGTATTTCCAGGCCAACTGTTCCATTGCCTGCAATTACTGCCGGATCACTTACGGGATGAATGAATAATCCTTTCATCACCTCAAATTTTCTTGTTACAAGCACCTGCCACCAATCGTTAAATGGGATCTTGATAAATTTTGCACCAAGTCTTGTAATCGCATCGAGTTTTGTTTGTGGCGCATGATCGGGTACGATCACTGTGCACGGAATATCCATCATTCGGGCATTCCATGCAACACCCTGCGCCATATTCCCAGCACTTGCTGTGTACACTCCATCATTCAATAATGATCTGTCAGCAGTGCTCATTGCATTGTATGCACCTCTTAATTTAAAAGAACCGATAGGTTGTAAGTTTTCCAGCTTCAGATAAATTTCTCCCGGAAGATCATCACCATAAAAACGAATAAGAGGCGTGCGATTTACTTTTCCTTTGATGCGGTGCTGTGCATCTTTAATATCCTGCAATGAGACTGAAATTGTTTTTTGTTCTTTTATCATTTATTAGCATTTATCTTTTCATAAATATGATAAGCCGAAAAAATATCTTCTGCTGCAATGCCTAAAGACTTAAAAACAGTGACCTCTTCATCATTCTCCCTTCCTTTTTTTGTTCCTGATAAAACTTCGCCTATCTCCGCTTTTACATGCTCATCAGTAATAGCTCCTTCTTTTTTAGGGATCAAAAAATCTCCGGCTTCATTAAAAAGGGATTCATAACGATCTGTAAACAACTTTGATCTTACTATGGCAGTTGTATCTAATTCTCTTGATAAAGCGGTACTGGAACCAACTGCATTAATATGTGTTCCTGCCGCGATCCAATCTCCCATTACAACCGGTTCTTTTGATGCAGTAACCGTACAGATTATATCTGCATGCTCAACGGCCTGCTGAACATTTTTCTTTACATGAAAATGTAAGTTGTATTCCCCTGACAATTCATTAACAAGTTGCTTTGCATTTTTTTCATTACGACTCCATATATTAATATTCGTGATGTTTCTTACCAGTAACATTGCTTCAATATGCCTTTTGGCCTGCTCACCCGAACCAATGATCGCAAGTGTTGATGAGTTTTCTCTTGATAACAATTTTGTTGCTAAAGCACTGGCTGCTGCTGTTCTGATAGCGGTGATCTCCAGTGCATCAAATAGCATAAGTGGTTGTCCATTCTTAGCATCAAATAACATTACTATTCCCTGGTGAGAAGGAAACCCTGCTTCCTTGTTAGCATGAAATACACTGATCACTTTAATACCCATCACCCCAAGTTTGGCAGCATGACCCGGCATCATGCCTAATACACCGCTACCATCAGGTAGCCGCATAATATTACGTAAAGGTTGCAGGCATTCTCCAGCAGCCAATGAACGGAACATTTTTTCCATTACCTCAATACATTCTTCCATCGGCAATAGAGAGGCGATCTTTTCCTTATTGACAAATAGCGGATCCATTCTTTTAAGTGTTCAAGAGTAGTTTTATTAAAGATAGAATTTTTAGAGGTTGAATGGAGATACCTGGCTTCTTTGCTGAACATAAAAGCATTTTAATTTATTGCATCACCCTTTTCAATTCCTTCATATAACTAATTGATCATAATAAAAAAAAGATGCTGATCTAAAAGACCAGCATCTTTCTATTAAAAGATAAACTAACCATTTCCATTTTTCTTCTTCGGCGGCTGACTCTTTGGCGGTGGATTTTTTGCCGGTTCAGTTTTTTGTGGTTGATTTTTCTGTGGTTCGTTTTTTACTGGTTGGTCTTTTTGTGGTTGGCTCTTTGGTGGTTGATTATTTTGTGGCTCATTTCTCACTGGTTGATTTTTCTGCGGTTCGTTTCTTACTGGCTGTTCTTTTGCTGGTTGAGTTTTCACAGGTTGGTTCCGCTGTGGTTCATTTGTTACCGGTTGCTTCTTTTGTGGTTCATTTCTTATTGGTTGTTCTTTTTGCGGTTGAGCTTTCACAGGTTGGTTTTTTTGCTGTTCATTTGATTTCGACTTATCTGCCGGTACAACCTTTAATGGTTTTGCAGAGCTTTTATCTGATGTACTCACCTTCGGTTTATATATAGCCACTTCATTTCCTGATGCTGTTGTTCGTCCAGGTTTTGACGATTCGCTTAATTTTACCGGCGTTAAACTTTGTTGCGTGTATCGTTCTACTTCTGTTCGCTGTGGTCCGCTTACAAATACATTTCTTGAAGGACCACCACTTGTGCTGTAATTATTAATTACAGTTGTATTGTTTATGATCGTTGTATTCTGTTGCGGGCTTACATAATAATTATAAATGGTAGGTGAGGCGATATAACGTCTGGGAACAAAACTCCAGTAGCTAAACGGTGGAGAATAATTTCCAAATGCTATGCTGATACTGATACCAGGGCCTAATGGTGCCCAACCATAATAATTACCACCGCCACGCCACGTTACCCATGCTGGCGCCCATTCATAATCTGGTATCCACAACCATCCATAATAACTATCATAGTGCCAACGTCCATAATGGAACGGTGCCCAACCCCACTCATAATCGGAAACCCATATCCAATCGTATTCATTTGACCAAACCCAATGACCACTTGTTCTATATGGATGGAAGCTGCGGCCAACATTTGGATGCCATACATACCCATATTGCGGGTACGACATCCATGTCCCATACGGGGAAAGATTATCATAGAAAAACTGGAAACTTACTGAAACGCCTCTTTGTGCCTTCGCTTGTTGAGGTGGAATACTTAAACCAAGCATTAGCACTATCGCTAAAACTATATTTATCTTTTTCATTTCTGTTCATTTAGAAGTTATTTAATTCTTCCACAAGGAATAATTACAAAGTCCATACCATGCAGGGAACTTACCCGTTGGAACACGAATACTGTTTTCAAAATCGAAAAATAATGTTGAGACAACTACCTGTTTTGTTGGACTTTAGAAAGATCTTGAGAAATGAAGCGAAGATTTGGCGTCAGAACATTTTAATTCTCCTAAAATATTATCGAGGTGTTTTAAGTTCAGAGTAGTTTTATAAATATAGATTTATTGAGGAGAATTATCCTGATAAAAAGTGCAACATTAAAGAAGGCTTTTGTACTAGAGGCCGACCAATTTCATATAATCCTCTTTTCTTGCTTCTATTGCGGATGCAGTAACTTCTACTAATCCATCAATAAGTGTGAGATCATTTTGTGTTGGGTTACGGGGCTCGGTATAATATACCGCAAATGTTCCCAGCAATTCGTCGTTTGCACCAAATATGGGTGTTGACCAGCAGGAACGGAGCTCTTCAGATAATGCATAAGATTTATAGTCTTTCCAAAGCGGATCAGTTGCAATATCATCCACAATTATTTGTTTGCGAAAAAATGCCGCGGTACCACATGATGCCGCAGTAGGCCCAGGCGAAAATCCATTAACAGCAGTGTTATAATGATCGGGAAATGAAGGAGCGGCTCCTATAAATAACTGGTTTGTTTTTTTATTATATAAAAGTATGGATGTAAAAATATCGTTCTCGCTTTTATATTCAATCCAGGTCACTATATCAGTAAGTATCTCTTTCAGATCCTTTTCACTGTTCAACATCGTTTCTACATCTGTTTGCAACAGTTGGGAATCCACCTTTAGTATCAGATCTTCTGTAGCCTGGCTCATAATAAATATTAAGACCCTAAAGTTATAGTTTTAATTATAATCAATAAAGCAGCAAATGTGAATTTTTTATCTCCTGTTAGCCTTTTGATTGCAGAGGTTCTTGCATTCCTTCAGGATCGGATACTGTGAGCTCATTTGTCGGTGATTGAGTAACCATGCCAAAATCAAATTGCATATCGTTGAGTTTGCGGTAGAGACCGTTATGATTCATGAGTTCGGCATGTGTGCCGGCTTCGCTTACTATTCCTTTATCGATCAACACAATTTTATCAGCATTGCGGATAGTCGAAAGCCTGTGAGCAATAACAAAAGATGTACGACCCTTCATCAGGTTATCCAACGCATCTTGTACTAATAATTCACTTTCGCTATCCAATGAAGATGTTGCTTCATCTAAAATCAAAATAGCCGGATCTTTTAAAATAGCACGGGCAATGGCGATACGTTGCCGCTGACCACCACTCAATTTTATGCCCCTTTCTCCAACGATCGTTTCATACTGTTCCGGAAATCTTTTTACAAACTCATGTGCATTGGCATTTTTTGCAGCAGCAATAATTTCTTCATCGCTTGCATCGGGTTTGCCATAAGCAATATTTTCTTTTATGCTTCCGCCAAATAAAATAACATCTTGCGGCACAAAAGCCATTTGCCGTCTCAATTGTGAAAGCGGAAATTCACGGGCTGGTCGTTCATCAAAGTATAATGTACCATTATCAGGTTCATAAAAATGAAGAAGGAGTGAGGCGATAGTTGATTTGCCGGCACCACTTGGACCTACAATAGCGATCTGTTCTCCGTTGCGTGCAGTAAGTGAAAGATCTTTCAACACCTGTATGTCTTTGCGACTCGGATAACTAAATGCAACATGTTCAAACCGCACATTGCCATTTAATATATGTTGAGGTTCTATAACTACTTGCTTGATGTCTACAGGTTCACCATCATTGCGTAAAATCTCTCTTACACTTTGTGTAGCGCCTAAAGTTTTTTGTAACTGTGAAAACATATCCGCAAAACCTGCAAACGTTCCACCAACGAACATCGAGAAAATAACAAACATGATAAGCGAACCAATAGTAAATCCACTTCCTGGTTCCTGGATCATTCGACCACCAAACCAAACAACAAATGCCAGCGTTCCAAACAAACTAAAGATCATGAATGCTACAAAAGCACCCCGATATCTTGCATTACTGATAGCGGTTGATACAACAGCTTTCAAACTTTTTACATAACGACTTATTTCATAAAATTCACTGGTAAATGCTTTTACTATTGAAATACCTTGAAAGGTTTCCTGGACGATCGTACCACTATCAGCTAATTGGTCCTGCGTTTTGCGTGACATTTTACGAATACGTCTTCCAAATACAACTGCAACGATGGCAAGCAAAGGAACCACTGATAACATTACTAAAGCAAGTTTAGGGCTGATCCAGAAAATAAAAAACAAACCAATGATGAGTGTAAAGATGCCACGTAAAAATTCTGCAAGCGTAAAAGAGATGGCATCCTGTATCTGTGAAAGATCAGAAGAGATGCGATTGCTTAATTCACCCACTCTTTTTTCTGTGAAAAAACTCATTGGCATAGTAAGCAACTTACTGTAAACGTCTTTGCGCATATCAGCTAAACTTCTTTCGCCGACCGCTGTAAGCAAATACACTCTCATGAATGAAAAAAATGTTTGCACCGTCAATTGAGCGAATATGAGCAACAATGTTGTATTTAAACTCCAATGGATATTTTTTAAACCAAATTGTGAACCTCCGCCAATTCCGGGCAATGCAGCACCGGGTGAAGCTGCATCGATCATCTTTCCTAAAAATAAAGGAAACAAACTGGTAGTGAATGCGGAGAGAGCAATGAATACTAATCCTAAAATAAATTGACCGCGATGAGGTTTTAAATATTTAAAAAGAGCAAGAGCCTGCCGCAGATTTTCTTTATTGATCTTTGCCTTCGGTGTCTTTCCTTCTGATGAACTGCTTAAATGTCTTGTTGCTGTAGCCATTGCGTGTTATAAGTTGATTTATCTAAATGCAAGTTACGACCTCACCCCAAAAAACGTTACTTGAATAGTAATCTTCACTTCCTCTCTCCATACGGTGAGGATTGGGAAACATTTCAAATATTAGAAATGGTGATGGATGAGGTTAAAGATGGAAATTGAAAAGAGTTGTCTTAACATGACAACTCTTTTATCAATTGAAATTAATTCTTTCAAATTATGTAATATTCTCTTCCAATTTATCAAAAGATTCATTCCATCCTTTTATACAATCTTCACGCATTTCTTTTGGTATACCCTGGTGTTTGAGTTTCATTTTTGTTGCACCGTCAGCTTCTTCGAGATACACCGTTATCAAAAGTTCTTTTGGCCAATCTCCCGGCATACCATATTCAGATGCAGGTTTAATATTTCCTTTATCATCTGAGAAGCTATCGGTAACCACAAGTTTTCTTTCAGGAATTAGCTCTTTGACCACTCCTGTTGACCAGTATTCTTTTCCATCAGGCCCACGCATACAACTCAAATATTTACCACCAACTCTTGCTTCCATTTTACTTGAAGGGCAACTAAACCCTCTAGGCCCCCACCATTTTTTAAAGTATTCAGCATCTGTCCAGGCAAGCCACACTACACTTACTGGCAAATTGAAAACTCTATTTATCACAATTTCATTTTGTAAAGCAGACCCTTGCTGCTTTATATCCTGTTTGGTTTTTGTTTCCATTTGATTTTAATTTTTGAATGTAAAAAAACACATCACTGTTTAACCTTGTAAAAGGAGAAACCGAATGGACATTATATTCCCCAAACTTTATGCCTCGTCGTTGTTCTTTATGTTATAAAATTGGCTTTTTCCTCTGGCACAATTTTTTACCTTTTTTCTAGTATATCTATTATTTAATCAAAAACGTGTATTATGGATAAAATGGAAGTAAAAGGTCAATTAAACCAATGGAAAGGAAAACTTAAAGAAAAATATGGTCAATTAACGGATGATGATCTTAAATATGAAGAGGGTAAAGATGATCAGTTTTGGGGAAGGATACAGCAAAAAACAGGCAAGGCGAAAGATGATCTCATCAAATGGTTAAGAGACCAGGGTTAAGTTTTTTATTTCTTAATATTAATAGTAATGATCCATTATGATCATTACTATTTTTTTTTAAATTATTACTGAATCCATTACATGCATAACGCCATTCAAAATTTTTGCATCCCGGGGTTGAATGGGAATATCGCTGATCTTAACAGTACCATTATTTACCTGCACCTTTAATTCACGACCATTTACAGTGATAAGTTTATCACCATCTTTTAATTCCTTATAATCTATTTTCCCGTTTACAATATGGTTGCTTAAAAGATCTGCAAGCCTGCTGCGGTTCTGAGGTTCGAATAACTTTTCCAACATTCCTTTTTCTAATTTTTGAAAAGCAGAATCGGAAGGAGCAAAAAAAGTAAAGGGTCCCCTGCTGCTGAGTAATTGATCAATGTCTGATGCATGCACAGTTTTTTTTAGAGTTTTCAGATTCTTGTCCACATTCACAACTTGGGTAAGATTTGACATTTCAATTGATTTACTTTCTGATTTCATTATCTAAATAAGGCGGAAAGATAATCTTTAAAGGCCAGAGCGTCCGTTAAAGTTTCCCTCATTAATAATACATGATCGCCATAAATAGTAGCAGAGCATTTAGTTATGCCAAAATAAATGGCAGCTTTTAAATCATTATCTTTCAGGTAAATCAATTTTGTAGATGGACAATTCAAAGGATCTCCGGCTTGCTGTTTTAATTGATGCTGATAATGTGCCGCATCGCCTCATAAATGGAATATTGCAAGAGATCGCCAAATATGGCGTGCCGACCTTTAAACGTATTTATGCGGATTGGACAAAGCCACATGTTACAGGCTGGAAAGCCGTATTGCTGGATCATGCTATTACGCCAGTGCAACAATACAGTTATACAACAGGAAAGAATTCTTCTGACTCTGCACTTATCATTGATGCGATGGATATATTGTATACTGGTCGTGTGGATGGCTTTTGTGTAGTGAGCAGTGATAGTGATTTTACAAAACTGGCGACAAGGCTGCGTGAAGCAGGAATGAAAGTATTTGGAATGGGCGAACAAAAAACACCTTCCGCGTTCCGTGCTGCCTGTGATAAATTTATTTATATAGAAATATTGGATCAACCCGAGCCAAGCGCAAAACAAATAAAGCTGAGTGACTTGAGAAAGAAGGAAAAAGTGATCAGCAAAGCGGATAAGAATTTAGTGAACCTTGTTACTTCCAGTATTAACGATATTGCTGATGAGAACGGCTGGGCTTTTTTGGGTGATCTTGGCAATATGCTATTGAAAAAAAGACCTGATTTTGATCCCCGCAATTATGGATTTGAAAAATTATTACAACTGATCAGGAGTCTCGGGCTTTTTGAAATAGATGAAAGAGAATCCGGAAGAAGGAATATAAAACTTGTATATATACGGGTGCCGCCTTCGAAGAATTGATCTTATGAGCTAAGCTGTATTGCTACTATTTAACTTCTGTTGCGTCGCACTCTTGTACCGCAACAATTCTATTGAACCGTCTTTTCTTTAATTGATCCCCGTAATTTTAATTTTATTTCCAAATATTAAACTTCAGTTTTAATTTTTTTTGCTGAATCAGGGATCGCCAGTCAATAAATACTAATAAAAAAAGAAAAACAAGCCCCACCAGTAAACCTGTAACAGATTTCCAGGAAAGCATTCCATGTAAAAGGCTTTGGGTGTTTTCTGTTGCAAACTTGCCCGTAAATACTGCTATGCTATCACTGGTAAATTTGCCAACAAAAAAGGCTGGAATAATGTAAACAGGTTTCATCTTTGCTACTCCTCCTGCAATAAATAATGGTGTTGAAGGTAATGGCATCAATGTGTAAAACAAGATAAAAAGCTGGCTCTTCCAACCTTTGGTCTTCAGTTTATTGCCCAGGAATTCTATGTCTTCTTGCTTTGATTTTTTAAAAATCCGGGAAGATATCATTGGAATATAAAGGGTAAGAATATACCGTCCAACAATGGAACCAATTACGCCAATAATAATTACCGGCCATACAGGAAGGTCAAACATTATCTGTAATAAGATCATGATGGTAAATGCCGGCGGTAATGGCAGTGGAGTAATGTCCATCAATACCGCTCCCAGGAAAACCATTACATATTGCCACCACATAGCTTCTTTTTATGCTGTAATATCAGGAAAAAAACGATTGAAGAAGATGATATCGATTAGCCCGTGAACCGTTGCAGATCATTGTTATTTGTGCGGGAATTAGAAATATCCACACATAAATAAGATATGAACTATGCAACAAATATTCAAAATAGTGTAACAATATGTTTAATTAACAAGTTCATCTTGCATGTCTAATAAATTAAAAAAAATGAAAAAAATATTTTTGCCGCTACTACTTTTAAGCAGTACTATAATTTTTGCTCAGAATGTACAAGTTCAACTATCCTTTCAAAAGGATTACCCGAACGCAAGGGATGTTCGATGGATTCAAACCAATGATCAATGGCATGGACACTACCGGGACGACCGCAACAGAGATATGGATGTATACTATGATAATTACGGAAAAAGATATGATACGCATACAGATTGGGATAGAAGGGATGTGCCATATGATGTAGACAGAAAAATGAACAGGCGTTATAGCACTAATGGAGAGTATAGGGTCGTAAGAATTTACCGTCCTAGTTATCGTCCACTTTTTCAAATAAGCTTCGGGGCAAAAAGTCACCCTGTCTATATGGATGATCGTGGCCGTAAAAGACAGTATGATGATCGTCATTAAACCTGATAAATAATATATTACTGAAGCTCCTTTTAGGGGAGCTTTTTATTTAGAAGACCCATTCTGAGGAAAGCGGTTCGTTCATAAGGAAATTTCAAATGGCCAGCAAATTGGAAACAACAAAAGTCTAATAGAATTACTATTGTTTGCAAAATAAAAAAGCTCATAATATTTTCATGAGCTTCCATAGGGTCTTATTTTTTATAATTAAAAATGGGTTTCATCTGCGCTTGGTCCATAGCTGCCCGGGATTGGTATATTGAGTAACCTTAAATACACACCCAATTGTGCACGGTGATGTATCTGCTGACTCATCGACATCCTGAGTATATCGATCTTGGGATTGGTCGCGTAGATCGTTTCGCCGTTTCTCATTGTCCATGGGTCATTCAAAACTTTTTCATTTTCTGCAACAAGGGCTGATAATCCATCATTGTATCTTTTTTCAAAATATGCCATCAACTCTTTGTTGTTATTGATGTCCGGTTGCTCATACCCTTTTTGAAAATCGAGCTCGTCTGTGGTCAATGTAAAATGTATCCAACCTGGCAGGTCAGCAAGGTGAGTGACCAGGGATTTCATCACCATCGATCTTTCATGTGGTTTGAAATTATACTGGTTGTCGGGTACACGGGCCAGCATTTTGCGTGTTGTGGCTCCTTCTTCAATAAACTGCTTTTTAAAAAATTCAATGAATGTCATAGTGTTTTGTTTAGAATTCAAAGAAACAACCCACTTGTGACAGCCCTATGTCAGCAGCATTTGAGAATATTCAAGTTTTTTCAAAATATTTTCGGCGATCTCAGCTACCATATCATTTAATTCCAATGGTTCTACAATTTTTGCATGATCTCCAAAGAGCATGAACCAACGGGAAAAACCCATTAATGAGCCTGATAAAAAAGTCATGCGAACATAATCGCCGGCTCTTTCTTCTTTTACAAAACCATTATAATATTTCTGCTCGCCCAGGAATTTTACAATTTCAGGTTCCACCTCTATCACAACTTTTGTTACTTCCTTGTCAGCAGACATCTTGCTGATAAAACTTTGCAGCGGCGGATGTTTTTTTGAATTTGTTTCATTGGTGGTCATTAATTGTTTGATCTTATCAGTGCGGAAATTCCTGTAATCTTTTCTCATTTGACAAAAAGCGATCAAATACCAATGACTGCCGAGATAATAAATACCTACCGGCTCTATTTTGCGACGAGTGGTTTCATTTTTTTCAAGCGAGATATAGTTTATTTCTATAACAGAGGAGCTGCCGATCGCTTTTAAAATTGATTGTAAATGCAATTCGGTTGTTGGCTGATGAACAATAGAAGGATGTGTCATCACCGCAATATGTTCATCAATTCCTTCGATATGATCTTTTTCAGAATGCCTTAGTATTGCTCTTATTTTATCGAGTGCAACAGTATAATGTTTAGAGATACCTGCATCTGTTTTTGATTGTACTAATTTTGATGCAGTAAGTAATGCAGTTGCTTCGTCCATATTAAACATAACAGGAGGAAGTTTATAACCTTCCATAAGACGATAGCCTGTTCCTGCCTCACCGATCACCGGCACACCCGCTTCTTCCAGCGCTTTTACATCACGGTAAACAGTACGAAGACTGATAGAGAATTTAGTAGCAATATCCTGCGCCTTTACAAGGGGTCGTGACTGAAGTTGAATAAGAATTGCTGCCAGGCGATCGATACGATTCATAGAAGATAAAGTTAGGAAGAATTATAAGTCTTGAAATTGCCCGGACGGTACATTGTTTGCAAGAGAGAGGAAAAATCAACAATGAGAACAAAATTTTTAGTGGGATCAATATTAGCAGGGTTATTTGTATTTATGTCCTGTACAAGTGCTCCCGAAAGCGATGAGGCTAAAACTAGCGAAGCAAAAAAAGTAAATGATGATAAAAGCGGCGAAAAGTGGAAGCTGAATGTATCGGATAGCAAAATTGAATGGGTGGCAACAAAGGTTACTGGTTATCATGTAGGCAATGTGCCCCTGAAAAGCGGTGATATTAATGTAAAGAATGGCGAAGTAACAGGTGGGAAGTTTATCCTGGATCTTGCAAATATTCAAGTTGTCGGGCCAAAAGGTTCTGATACAGCTATGAATAAAAAATTATTGGGCCATTTAAAATCCGCAGACTTTTTTGATGTAGAGAAAAACCCAGAAGGTATTTTTGAGCTAACAGATGTGAGACCTTATGCAGGGAATGCTATTAAAGATACGGTTGATCCAAGACAGGAAGAGATCAATAAATATAAAGTAACCGATCCTACACATTTGGTTAGTGGAAATCTTACATTAAAAGGAGTGACAAAAAATATAGAGTTTCCTGCACGCATTACTGTGTCTGGAAATACAGCAGAAGCAATTGCTAAATTTAATATTGATCGTAAAGATTGGGGAATTGTTTATCCTGGTAAACCGGATGACCTGATCAGGGATGCTATTCATCTCGGAATTTCGATCAAGGCGGCAAAATAAAGTCAATTAAAAAAGCTTTATTGTTCAAAACAACAAAGCTTTTTTATATAATAGCTACATATTCTTTTCCCTTTCCCGGTCTGCTTCTTCTTTGGAAACCTTATCGTTCTTTTTTGCTTCTTCTTTGATGCCTTGCATTGTTGAAGAAACTGGTCCTCTCATGTGTTCTTGAGGATCTGTTGTATGTAAAGTTTCCGGATCAGGTTTTGAGATCGGCTGAGATTTTTCTTTTTCTTCTTTTTTATTTTTACCTGTATTAGCCATGATAAAAAGTTTAGTTACTAGTAGAACATCAAATTTCAGACCGCTAATGTGTGTATTTTTTACCCCATACAGTTCGTATTTTTAGTTTTTAGGGAAGTTGACTTTTATAACAGAGTCTTTACTTGATGTAATTTGTTCATCTCTATAACTGATCAAAAGAAAATTTAAAGCTGCAATAGAAAAATAAAAATACTGGAGTTTTAAAATGTCAATTACCAATCAACTTATTCAAAAGTATAATTTAGAACCACATCCCGAAGGTGGTTGGTATAAACAAACTTATAAAAGCAACGAAGAAATACCCGCAGATGCATTACCAGAAAGATTCGGAGCAAGCAGGGCTTTTTCTACCGCAATTTATTTTTTGTTGGAGAAAGGAAATTTTTCTGCCTTTCACCGTATTAAAAGCGATGAATGCTGGCATTTTTATGCTGGGGAGCCATTATTTATTTATATAATTGAGCAAACCGGGGAATTAAAAATTATTTCCTTAGGAAGTAATCATGAAAAAGGGCAATCATTTCAATATGTAGTTCCAGCCGATTGTTGGTTTGCAAGCTGCCCCGCTCCTGGAAGCGAATATTGTTTTGTTGGGTGTACAGTATCTCCCGGTTTTGAATTTGAAGATTTTGAACTTGCTGATGCAACAGAGTTGTCGGTAATGTACCCGCAACACAAATCCATTATTATAGAATTGTGCCGGTAATTTTAAATCTTTACTGATTGTTCCGGGATTATCAAAACTATTCTCCTTAAATTTAGATAAGCACTTCTGCCATAAAAGAACAATCATGGCTTCTCACGAAATAGAAATAATTTTAAACCGTCAATTGGCAGATTGTCTTTC
>Ga0207686_10000177_pt1 | contig 49115 bp, 38 predicted proteins | sample KBSM24metaG_FD_184396 | JGI IMG/M metagenome (GOLD analysis project Ga0207686, IMG submission 184396) | Miscanthus rhizosphere microbial communities from Kellogg Biological Station, Michigan, USA - KBS M2-4 metaG (SPAdes) (version 2) | ecosystem: Host-associated > Plants > Roots > Rhizosphere >...
CTGCAATCCGGTCGCGTTCATGGTGTAGATGACGACGGCGGCGCGCGCCGCTTCGTCTACCAGGCGAGTGATTCGATCGGAAGCCAGGTAAGTTCGCATCGCGTTCGCGTCGTCATAAATGCGAAAACCGTCCGACACGAGCAGGATTGATTTGCGGCCCGGCAAATTCTTTAGTCCGCGGACGACGTAACTCACTGCGCCCAAAGTGCCAACGGCGAAGATGTCTTTGCGAAATTCATTCAACTCGTCCCGCGCGTCGTCGATGTCCTGACCCCTGGCACCCGCCGTGGGCGGGTCGATTGGGTCGAAAGGAGTGGCGGTGCTGCGACCATTGGCGTTCCACTTAATGCGTTCGACGGCCGCGGCCAGTTGCCTTTTATCGGCCGTGAAACTCTGCAGCGCGCCGATGCCGCCGCTGGTCCGAATGATCGCTACCAGATCGCCGGGCTGCATCTGCTCGTCGACGAATTTCTTCAGCGCGCGACGGACAAACACCATGCTGTCGAACGCCAAGCCGAGATCATCAACGACAATGGCAATCGTCCGTTTGATGTCTTCGCGGCGGAGCGTGGTCGGTGGCAGCGGCGGCGCGTCCTTCGCAGTCGGGGCCGATCTTGCGGCGCGCCCGGCCGGCACTGTCGGGCTCAAGGCGAAGCTGAAGTTGGTGATCTTTTGTTTGTGGCCGTCCTCAAAAATCTCAACCTCCTGCGGTTTTAGGTCGGTGACGAGCTTTCCATGATCGTCGGTGATGACCGCATCAACCTGCACGAGATTTGTCGAGATGCGCACCACGTCGTCTTCATCCGGCCTTTGAGCCATTGGCGGCGGCGGTGATGTTTGCGGTTGCTGCGCAATTCCGGAAGCGATCAGTTGGGTGCTGAGCAGGAGCGTCAGAAGTGCTTTTCGAACCATGGCGACTTTGGGTTACTTCACAATTTCAAAATCCATCCACTGCGTGGCAGTGCGATATTTCTTCTCGGCAAGTGCGTCCGTAACCACGACCTGCAGAATATACTCACCGGGCGTCAGATCGGTTCCGAGAATAATCGCGCCGGAGACGACCAGCCTTTGCAAGTCGTTCTGATTGTTTGCGGCGAAAGGCTGGTCGCCGCCTGCGAAAACCTGCTGGCCGTTGCGGAACAATCGGACGCTCGTCGAGAGTTGATGCTTTTGGTTCTCGTCGAGTTGCGCGTTGTAGATCAGATATCCGTACTGCAATTGCATCCCTTGTCGAAAATCGCGAACGGCGGGGCTGACTTCGGTATTCCTCAGGTTCGGTTTGACGTTGGGCTGAGCCGCAGCGGCCGCAGCGCCACTGAGCACCAGCCCGGACAGCGCCAATCGCCGGTTGTTGAGGTCGGGAACTTGAATGTATTGCGACGCCGAGCCGAGACGCCCGGTCGCCGCGTCGCGCAAGCCGATCCGGAATTGGTAAGCGCCGGCTTTCTTGATGGGAACGGCGACGTTGTAGACAAGGCCCTGGCTGAGAGCACGCTGATAATCTTCTTCGGGCAATTGAATGGTGTAGGTTTGGCCGGTGTAATCCACGGCCGCGGTAGTGTCGCCAAAGGTCATCGCCACCACGTCAAAGACTGCTTCGTGATTGCCGCCCGGTGCATCTTTGAAAGTTAATTCGCGCGCATCAATGTGCAAAAGCGATCGCATGTATGAGCCGTTCGTCGCATCGTTGGCAAAGAGCGAGGTCAATTGCAGATGAACGTCACTCGATGAAAAAGGTGAACTGATCACCTCGATTAATTGTTGGGCGGCGGTCTTCTCCTTGGGAGCGCCTTTGTCGTCAGCCTCGCCATAAAAGCCGCTTCGTACTCGCACTTCGAATTTGCCGGGCCGGGTAACCTTAAGCGTAAGGTGATGTAGGGTACGAGGGCCTTTGCCGTTGAAGATAGACTCGTCAGGGCGATAACCAATCAAGTAGTAGCCACGCTGATCGTCGAGGACGTGCTGGATTCCCCCGCTGATGTCGTTCGTGTTCCTGATCGCCAGCCCGCCGGTTTGTTCGGCGAGAAAGTTTAGGCCGTTCTGCGATTCATAGAAGGTCTGGCGGCGCATGGTCTCTTCTCGATCCAACTCCTGTCGGGCCCGGGATCCTCCGAGTGGACCGCCCAGGCCAGTTGAACGAGTACTTGGTATCGAGAGCTGTACATTGTCCTGCGCTTGTAATCCGATTGGAGTCAGTCCACGCGCGTCCATCGTGTAGATCACCACTGAGGCGCGGTTGGCGAGATCCGTCAGAGCTTCCAATGCAACTTGCACCCGATTCGTTCGGTTGGCGTCACCGGGACTGAAAATCTGGAGGTCGTCGGAAAACAGCAACACTGACTTTCGGCCGGGCATTTCGCGCAGGCCTTGCACCACGTAGCGCAGGGTACCGAGCGTTCCCACTGAATAAGCTTCCGCGCGAAAGTTCTCGGCCGTCTGGTTCCTGCTCTCCGCTTCATCCGGAATCTTGAGGTCCGGAGCCTTGAGCGGGGCAAAGGCGCTGACGTCGCCGCGACCCATCAGGTTAAATTTGACTTGTTCGATCGCCGCATACAGACGACGTTTGTCCGTGGTGAATTGCTGCAAAGCCCCCGTGCCACCGCCGGTGCGAATGATGGACACCAGATCGCCGGGTTGCATCTGCTCAGCGACAAACTTCGCCAGCGCACGTCGAACGTAAGCCACACTCTCAAAGGACATCCCTAGATCATCGACAACCACCGCGATACTCCGCCGTACATCATTGCGGGTGACTGCTGTTGGCGGAGCGCTCGGCGCGGCTGGATCAGTTGTCTTGTTGGTGATGGTCGGTTCGGCGCGCCGCTCACTGGCTGACGGCGAGCTGCTGAAAAGAAAGTGCGTGATTTTCTGGGGCCTGTTGTCTTCGAAGATTTGAACTTCTTCAGGCTTGAGGTCGGTTACGAGTTTTCCATTCTTGTCGGTAACGACCGCATCGACCTGGACGAGATTGGTTGTGATTTTGACGACGTCGAGGTCGTCCGGCTTTTGCGCGGGCGGCGGCGGCAACGTCCCGACCTGCTGGGCAATAATCGAACCGGCCAGCGCGATGAGAAGGATGGGGGAAAAGCGTTTCATGTTTGTGCCAACCGAGCCGTACGCCGCGCTAATGTCGAGATTAGACGATCATTAGCCGCCGCTGGTTTCAAAACTAAGCGCGCGGGCGCCTGAATCAGCAGCCAGGATGCGTTCGTAGAATTCAATATACTTGGGAATGATCTTGTGCGTGCCGTAGCGTTCGATGGCTGACGCGCGCGCGGCGCGACCCATTTGTCGGCGGAATTTCTTATCCGTCGCCAGACGCACTGCGTCATCGGCCATCTTATCGACGTCGCCCACCGAACTGAGAAATCCCGTTTCACCATCGTCGACAACTTCCGGCAGGCCGCCCACGCGCGAGGCAATCACCGGCAGTTCACAGGCCATGCCCTCCAGCGCTGCCAGACCGAATGACTCCTGCTCCGAAGGAAGCAACAACATGTCCGACGCGCAGAGGTAATCGACGATGTTGGGTTGCTTGCCGACGAAAATGCATTGATCGGCGACGCCCAGGCACTTCGCTCGATGAATACAGTTCGTGCGTTCGCTGCCGTCGCCGACCATCACCAGTCGGGCTTTCGTCCGTTTCAGAACGCGCGCGAAGATCTCGACACAGTCGACCGGACGCTTGACGGGGCGAAAGTTTGAAACGTGGACCAGCACGGGCGATCCATCCGGAGTCAGGAACTCGCGCAGGTCGCAATCAATCTTGGGTTTGTATTCGTCGGGAGAGACGAAATTGGGAATGACTTCGATTCGATCAAACGCGAACTGTTCGATCGTTGCATGTTTCAGATAATTCGAAACTGCCGTCACGCCGTCCGACTGTTCCAGAGCATACTTGGTGATCGGGAGGTAAGATCGGTCCGCTCCGACGAGCGTGATGTCGGTGCCGTGCAGCGTCGTAACCACCGGCAGGCGGCGATGTTTCTTGATCGATTCACGCGCGAGAATCGCGCTAATTGAATGCGGTATCGCGTAATGCACGTGCAGCAGATCGAGGTTTTCATTTTCGGCCACGGCCGCCATCTTCGTGGCCAGAGCCAGGTCGTAAGGCTGATGCTCGAACAATGGATAAGACATCATCTCGACTTCATGAAACCTGACGCGTTCATTCAATTCCGTGAGTCGGGTCGGTAAAGCCGAAGCAATAAAGTGCACCGTGTGACCACGTTCAGCCAGTTCCTTGCCTAGTTCAGAACCCACAATGCCGCTGCCGCCATAAGTTGGATAGACTGTGATGCCGATGTTCATATAAAGCAGAGGCTAGATGTTAGATGTCAGAGGTTAGCAATACAAGTTGTCAGGGCGTGTGAGTTACGGCGTGGCGTGAAGGCTGTGGTTATCGGAAGACGCGGTTGAAATTTTTTAGCGCGAAGACTTTCTCGATGATCCGAAGTGCGGTTCGAGGCCTTCAGCTACCAAATCCTTCCGCGGCCAACCTCTAAACACGAAACGTAAAAAAAGAGGCAGGCGACCCTCGCAAATCGCCTGCCTTTGAGCTCAACTTGTCTCACCAATTGAAGTTGGGGCAAGTGAGGTCGCAGAGTATACGTCGCAATGATCTTTGCTGCAACTATATTTACGAACCGGCGCAGATATCGACGCCGGGAGCGCTAGTGCCCCCACCAGCCTAACGATCGCGTCGTTCAAATCGCTCAGGCAACACCCGAAGCCAACTTCTTCGAGAAAGCGATTAGATAAACGGGACAACGAGCGTCTATAATCGCTTCACAAATCTAAGGAGTTATCGGTTCGCCGAAGACACGAGCCGTCATTGCAATGCCCAAAATCAGCGATATCCAGGAAACGCCCAACCCTAACGCAGTCAAATTCATTTTGCGCGAGCCCGTGACCAGCGGCGTCGCCCGTCAATTCGGTTCCAGCGATCAAGCGCAAAGCGACCAACTAGCCAGGTCACTCTTTGACATCGGCAGCGTCGCGTCAGTCTTTTACATGGATAACATGATTACCGTCGAAAAAGACGATGCCGCTGATTGGGATGAATTGTTACCGGCGCTGGCGGTGCCGATTCGCGCGGCCGAGTCGGCGGCTCCGGCGGCTGTTGGCGCCGCGTCCGCAGTCGGCGGCGCAATTGCCGCAGTCACGAGTGACGACCCGCGCCTCCTGCAAATCAACGAAATCCTCGACGAAAAAGTCCGTCCGTATTTGATGGGTGACGGTGGTTACCTCGAGGTGCTCGATCTCACCGATCATACTTTGAAGATCCGCTATCAGGGAGCATGCGGCACTTGTCCCAGTTCGTTAACCGGAACCCTGATGGCCATTGAGAGCATGTTGAAAGAACAGGTCGATCCGGAAATGGAAGTGATCGCTGTTTAAGAGCGCACGACTCCTTACGTGCGGTAGGCAGGCAGCTTGTCTGCATATTCGATCAAAGAATACCGTCAGGGATGACGGCGGCCCGCAGGCAAGGATGCCTGCGCTCCTACAATCTTTCTGGAACCAGGTTGACTAGTTGAGCGTTATCCTCACACGCCCACTGTATTCAGTCCACGTTTTGCCGGAGAAGATATGAAAATCCGTTCTCTCTTAGCCGTCCTTCTTTTGCTGATCGCCTGCGCAGCGATTAACGCACAACCATCCGACGCCAACAAGACAGCTGCGAAGACCGCGGCCAATTCTGCAAAGTCCGCGAAAGATCCGGAAGCTGAGCGCCTCATGAAAGAGCGGCGCGACAACGCGCAGGCGCTGCTCATGAGTCTGGCCGCGGACGCCGGTCGCTTTAACGATCAGACCTTGCGAGCGCGCACCCAGGCACGCATCGCGGATGTTTTATGGTCGGCCGATCCTGACCGCGCTCGCGCACTCTTCCGCAAGGCCTGGGAGTCGGCAGAGTTTGTCGATCAAGAGGCCCAGCGAAAGTTGGAGGAAGACATCAGACAGCAGAAGGCGAAAAATGGCGGCAATGGCGCCGTCACTGTCCAGGGACCGGCAAACATTCGCGGCGAAGTTTTGCGTCTGGCCGCGAAGCATGATCGAGTGCTGGGTGAAGAATTTCTGGCCAAGCTGCGAATCGAGCAACAGCAGGACGCTGGTGACAATGCAGATAGAAATCGCTCACTCGACACACCGGAAGCCGTCTCGCAGCGGCTGAATCTGGCGCGGCAACTGCTTGATACCGACGTAGCGCGTGCTCTGCAGTTTGCCGATCCGGCGTTAACGACTATCACGCGCGATGCGCTGGATTTTCTTTCATACCTCCGGGACAAAGATGCGGCAGCGGCGGATATGCGTTATTCGGCGTTCCTAACTCGCGCCGCGGCGGACATGCAATCTGACGCGAACACGGTTTCGTGGTTGGCTTCATACGTTTTCACGCCGCACATGTTCGTGACGTTCAGCGCTGGCGGTAACAATTCAATGTCCTCAACGTCGCGCGAAAACCAGCCGCCCAATGTTCCGCCCCAATTGCGCGACGCATTTCTGCGCGTCGCCGGCGATATTCTAATGCGTCCCCTGGCTCCGCCGGGACAGGATCAGACTTCGGCGGGTACGCAGGGAAAATATCTGATGTTGAAGCGACTGCAGCCACTGTTCGATCAGTACGCTCCGCGTGAGTTGGCCGAGGCGATTCACGCGCAAGCGGACGCGCTGGCCCAGGGCGTTTCGGATGATGTGCGGCAGCGTGATGATAATTCGCTGCGCGAAGGGATTCGGCCGCCGCAGAGTAGCGAAGATCGGGAAAAGGCTCTGCAGGATCGAATCGATCGCGCGAAAACGGCTGAGGAACGGGACGCGCTGTACATTCAGATGGCGCGAATTTACGTCGATAAGGTCGACATGCGGGCGCGTGACTTCGTCGAAAAAATCGAGGACATGGAATTACGAAACAAAGTTCGTCCTTTCATTGACGGGTCGCTGGTGATGCGCGCCAGCGATAAAAAGGACACGGATCTGATTTTCGAAATATCAAAGAAGGGCGACCTCTCGCACTTTCAGCGATCGTGGGCCCTGATGCGGGCCGCGACGCTTCTGGCGAAGACCGATCGCGATCGTGCACTTGCCACGATTGAAGAGGCGGCTGCTGAGGCCCGGCGAATTGAAGAGTCTGATCCCGATCGTCCGCGCGCCATGATTGCCGTCGCGAACGCTTTGCTGACGCTTGATCGGCCAAAGAGTTGGGAAACCGTCTACGAAGCTGTGAAAGCAGCCAATGCGGCCGAGAGCTTCACCGGCGAAGATGGCGCGATTAAAACCGTCCTGCAGACAAAGAACTCGTCCTCGGTCAGGAGTTCGAGCTCCGGTGAGTTCAACGTTGCCGGCATCTTCGGAGAGTTGGCGAAGGAAGACTACAACAAGACCGTCGAAGTGATACGCGGGTTTCAGCGCGAAGCGCCACGCGCCAGCGCGACCATAGCGATTGCCCGAACTGTGCTCGAAGATAAGAAGAATTAAGTCGTTGCGACCGCCGGCTTTGACCGCAATCTCGCGAAATGCATTCAGCGTCTTCACGGGCGGGCTACTGCCGCCCTGTCACCTCACCTGACCTAAACATTCCAGCGAACTCAAGCTACAATACGCCCGACCCTGGGAACCCACAGCTGGAGGAATCTCTATGCCTCTTCGCCCGCTTCTCATTTCTGTAATCATTCTCACTGCCTGTCTGACCGCCACTGCGCAGCCAAAGGATGCGAATAACTCATTCGGCAAACCTGCCAACGCGAACAGCCCTGAGAAAGCTCCTACGAAGACCGCACGCGAACTCGAAGCTGAACGCCTGTTGAAAGAGAGACGCGCTAACGTGCAAGCGCTCCTGATAAATTTGGCGGCCGACGCCCGCAACTTCAACGACGCAATTACTCGGGCCCGAACCCTCGCGCGAGTCGCAAGCCTACTATGGGCTGCGGATCACGAACGGGCGCGGTCACTGTTCCGGCTGGCGTGGGAAGCTGCTGAAGTAGGCGACAAGGATTCTCTGGAAAAGGCAAAGGCGACTCCGCGAGCGACTACGTCGGGTCCCGACCTGGCTTATGGCGTCAGCGTTCAACTTCGCCGCGAAGTTATGCGCCTGGCGGCAATGCGCGATCGCGCGTTGGGAGAAGAGTTCCTCAATGACTACAAGGAACAAATGCAGCGTGCCAATAACGGCGCTCTGATATAAGCGCCGCGGGCGGTGGCGACGCTTGCGATTGCCCGATCGGTTTTGGACGAAAAGAGAAAATAAGTCGGCAGCCCATTAGATTATTCGACGACTCAGTTAGAATCCAGACATCCCGGCACTAGTCTCTTACCTGGAGATTTCCTATGCCCAATCAGCTCATCGTTGTTCTCTCTTTCATTGTTGCGACATGCATCACACTCACTGCTCAAACCAAGACCGTAAATACCGAACCCTCCAAAGCTGCCAACGATAAAGCGGCCGCTGCCATGGAAGCCGAACGCGTCCTCAAGGAGCGCCGCGCCAACGCCCAGTCGTTGCTGATTAATCTCGCGGTTGACGCCCGCAACTTTTCCGACGCGATTGTGCGCGCGCGCACGCAGGCACGGGTTGCGGACATGCTGTGGGACAGCGATCACGAACGCAGCAAATCGATGTTCCGTTCGGCTTGGGACGCAGCCGAAGCCGCCGATGCTGAGAGCGAGGCGCGCGTGCAGGAAGATATTCGTCAGCAACAAGGAGGCACCGGCCGCGGTGGGTACGTAATTGCTACTCCACCGGACCTGCGCCGCGAAGTGTTGGGACTTGCGACGAAGAGAGATCGGAAGCTGGGTGAGGAACTGCTTCTCAAATACAAGGATGAGAAATCAGAAGAGCGAAACCGGCGGCCGGGTGGTGTGGATGAACTAACGTCGCAAAGGTTCTCAGTGGCCGAGGAGCTCCTTAGTGCAGGTGACGTGCAACAAGCCCTACAGTTTGCCGAACCAGTGCTTGGCTCAGTCAGCATGTCGTCGGTCGATTTTCTCGCTTCGTTACGTGAGAAAGATGCAACCCTCGCCGATCAGCATTACGCGGCTCTGCTACAGAGTGCGGCTATGAATCCACAGTCAGACGCGAACACGGTCGCGCTGCTGGCTGCCTACATTTTCTCGCCTCACCTTTACGTAACGTTTCGCGCCAACGGCGCGCCTTCAAGCGCGCAAACGGGTCCGGTAAACGTGGCCAACGTGAGCGCGCAACTCCGCGCAGCATTCTTCCGATCCGGCGCAGCTATCCTGCTGCGACCAATGTCCGAGCAATCGACGGCTGGGGCTGACGGCCAATATCTCGCGATCAAGCGGATATTGCCTTTGTTCGAACAGTTTGGGCCGGCCGAAACTACGGCGGCTCTGAGATCACAACTCGACAACCTCGCGGCGGTGACGAGTAACACGGCCCGCAATCGCGATGACGAATGGATGCATCGCGGGATTGAACCGAGCAAGCCTCGTAATGATGAAGGATCGAATGGCCAGCCTTCCGACCGTGAGCAGTCGCTGCTCGACCGTGCTGAACGCGCCAAGACTTCCGCGGACCGCGATCAAATCTATTTAGAACTGGCCCTCGTGACGAGCGACAAAGACGACCGTCGGGCGCGCGATTATGTTGACAAGATCGACGACATGGACCTGCGCAATTCGGTGCGCTCATACGTCGACGCTTCGATTGCCTACAAGCTCGTTCGCAAAAAAGAGGTGGACCGGGCCCTTGAGCTGGCGCAGAAAGGTGACCTGACGCATTTGCAAAGGTCATGGTTACTTTCGCAGACCGCCGCTTTAATTGCAGCTACCGATCGTGACAAGGCGGCGCAGGTCATCGAAGAGGCCGCAGCTGAAGCGCGTCGTATCGAAACTGGCGATGCCGATCGCCCGCGTGCCTTCTTCGCCATCGCCAACGTAGTGCGACGAACGAACCGCGCGAACGTGTGGGCGGCCATGGATGAAGCGATCAGGGCGGCAAATTCGGCCGAGAAGTTTACCGGTGAAGATGGCGAACTTACTTTCAGACTCGCCGGCAAGAGCACGAGAGCAGTCTCTCAGTACCCATTTCCGGACTTCAACGTGAGCGGAATCTTCGGTGAACTGGCGAATGAGAATTACGATAAGGCGGTTGAGTTGGCTCGTGGATTTCAACGCGACGCGCCACGCGCGAACGCGGTCATCGCAGTGGCGAAATCGGTTTTGGAAGAAAAGAAGAAGTGAAGTAGAGGTTGGGGATAGAGGTTAGAGATTAGAGGTTAGAGATTAGAGCTTAGAATTAGAACTTGCACCCTCTAAATGTCGCTGAGAGGCGTCGGGTTTTAGAGTCAGGGTGTTTTAGAGTTAGATTTGAGATAGTAGCTCTTTGATTACGCCTGTAAGACGAACAGCTCTTTTGATCTCTAACCTCCAACCTCTACGAATAGATATTCATCGAGCGCGTGAGCAACGTGAACGGATCTTCAACGTTCAGTGCTTCGCGCACGTAAAAAGGTTCGCCGGCCTCGACCCCGATTAGCGAGCCGTAGTATCTGGTGCGATCTTCGATCTCCCGCAGAAATCCTTTTTCAGCGATTCGGGTCACGGGTTCTTTGGAATCCGGGCTATAGAACTGTGATCGATACGCGCGAATAGCCTCCATCTTTTTCTCGGCGAACTCCGAAACATCGATGATGAATGACGGCTGGACCAGCCGCGAATAAACGGCGTGGGCGACGGCCGGCATCTTCGTTGATGGTTGTCCGCCATCGCGATCGTAATTGCGCATCGTTGCCAGTCGCGCAGCTTCGCGGACGATGCGCGCCGTGGCTGCGTGATCAGGATGCGGATCGTCCCAATGCGAAGTGAAGAGAACCGCGGGCCGGTACTTTCTGATCGCCCGGGCAACCGTCTGGCGGGCTTCCTCGTTCAGCATGATGTGACCGTCGGGCAGTTCAAGGTTGACGCGCGCGTCGAGGCCCATCACGTGGGCGGCATCGAGCGCTTCCCTGGCGCGAATCTCGGGGGTGCCGCGCGTGCCCATCTCGCCGCGCGTCATGTCGGCCACGCCGACCCGATGGCCAAGCGCCTTCAACTTAATGAGCGTGCCCGCCATGGTCAGCTCGGCATCGTCCGGATGCGAGAAGATCGCGAGTAAGTCGAGCTTGGTTTCCGCGGCCATTAGTTTGCTTCGAGGTTTTTCAGGCGAATGATTCCGTCGCCAATAGTAAAGTTCAACGTCGCTCCGCCGTTACCGTTCCGCGCGCGGATGGAAGTTTTGGTGATGCTGTCGCGATCGCGGGGCTTCAGGTTGGGAAGTTCAATTTGTATTTCGCCGGCGCGCAGGACGTCGGCATTCACGTCAACGCTAAAGTCCGCAGCAAACCCGACGTTGAGCACGCCCGTGGCCATCCTGATTTCCGCGCCCAGGCCGTGCCAATTGTGCCCCGGAATATTGAGGTTGATTGAACCGTTTTGAATCAGCACTGATGCCAGACCGCCACTCAGCGACAGGTTCGCATCGCTCTTCAGCGCGTTCACGCGCAGCGCGCCTTCCACTCCCGCGATATTGATGGGGCCGACGCCGCCATCGATTTCCAGGCCAGTCATTGTCGGGACTTTGATCGTGTAATCCAGTTTCCAGGGGAGCCCGATGAGCGCTTTAGGAAAATTCTTCGTGGCTTGTTTCATGAACGCGCGGTCGTGAGTGCCGCTCGTCAGGATCCGAATGTGATTGAGATCCGGGTCCACGGCGAAAGTATTAACTAACGCCAGTTGATCGAGCGCGGCAGCGTTTGGTCCTTGCAGTTCGATCGAAGCCGTAATGTCGATCTCGTTTTTGTCCCAGCCCTGGATGGTAATGGCGCCGGCGGGCGCGCCGACCAGGGTGACGGTGCCGCCATACGACAAGCGATAATTCTCATGTCGAGTTGTCGTGCGAGTGATCAGCGGACCGGGCGCTTGCTTGTTGTCTTTTTGGGCTGATGCGCTGGCGGAAAAGAGGAGGGAAGCAGCGAGGATAACGAAACAATGGATCGCGGTCGTTCGATTCACCGTGGTGATTGTAACGCAAACTGGCAGTTTGCGCTCCTTGCTTAAAGGCGTCGATTGTTGGGGTGAGACGAATGCAAACCAGCAGTTTGCGTAACGGTTAGCGACGGAAGAATTTGATATCGCCCTGGTAGTTGGTGATCGTAACAGAGGCGCGCCCGTCGCCTACGTCGCCGGTGATGCGGCGGCCTTCACCCAAAAGCTGCATTCGTTTCTCGTCCCAGAATGGACCCAGCGAGATCCGCTTCACTGAAGAAGTCGCGACCAGGTGAAAACCGCAACTGGCCGGCAATTGCAGGCTGATGGTGCCGCGGCCGGATTTAAATTCGTAGGTGCCGCCGGAGCTGAAGTCGCCGTCGAAGTAAATATCGCCCGACAGGTTCTGGGCGAACACTCGCGAAGCATTGATCCCAATCAGTTGAATGTCGCCCGAGGTCCAGATGTGCGCGCGCACCAGATCACCCTGAACGTTGCGAACATTGATCTGGCCACTGTGCGTTTCCAGATCGACCGAGGATCGCGACGGGAGTTGAATTTTAAAATTCATCTCGATGTCATTGCGTCCGCGATTATCACCGACGATATCGATTACCAGCCCTGATTCTGTCTGTCGCGGGTTGAAGGTGGCTTTGCGGTTATCCATGAGCGCGGTCACGGCGATCTCATCGCGATCCCAGGTCTCGACCGTAATCGTGCCGGTGATGTTCTTCAATTCGAAACGGACGTTCTTGCCGGCGGGGAAACGGCGCGAGACTTTCTGCTGCGCAAGAGCGAAGCTCGATGCAGTCAGGACAATCAAAATTGAAAAAAGCGCTGAGAGGATTTTGATTGGCTTGCGGTTATCGGAGGCGAACAATTTCATTGGGTCAATCGGGCGACGGTGCCGGTACCTTTCAGCTTAGAGATCTGAGAATTCTTTCAACAGCGCGACCTTGTCATTGAACGCTTCATTCAAAATGTCTTCAGACACAGTGTCGTGCGGGTTAATCGCCAACTGCTTCATTGAATCATCAACAGCCGCGTCGATCACGCTCATGTTCCGCTCGAATGTCTCGCGCATCTGCGGACTCCAACGGGCCTTATTCAATTCCACCCGGTCGTTCCAGTAAGCGATGGTCTGCTGTTGCTGACGGTAACGATCCTCGATGTGGGGCGGAATCGGAACCAATCCGCCGACCTGCGGACCGCCACTGAATGAGAACCGGCGCACGCCAACAGCGGTGCCCATGGCGACTACCAGGATGATAACGGCGACCAGCCCGGCTAACTGCGGGAACGAGACCTGCCAGCTGCGGTTCATCATTCGAAAGAACCAGCCGGCTTCTCGATGAATCTCGTGGTGGCTGGCCGAGGCGTGTTCCGCCTCGATCAGGTTCGTGATGCGCACCCACATCGCGTGCGAATCCGGCACCGGATCGTACACGCCGCGCTGCTCACGACAAAAATCGACGATAACGTTCAGGTCGTTCCGAGCGTCATTACAGTCGGGACAGGAATTCAGGTGCAGCTCAAGCCGCGTACAGTCTTCTATCGTGAGCGCTCCATCGACAAAGTCGCTGAGCATGAGCTGGTAATTCTCGCAGTTCATTTCTTTCAACCTCTGATGACCGCGCATCCTGTCTAACGCCGGGGACGCGCGACTGTCGCGGTCTTAAAGCAATAAAGGGGAGACTGCATCATCATTAATCTGGCAAAATAGCGGCGAAAACGCTCGCTTAGATGTCAAACTGGCCCGCTCTGGGAGCACGGAACCTCGGCCTTTTCATTTGGCCGAGTTCTTGGTTGCTACTTTGGCGGGTTCTGTTGCCTGAGAAGGCCACGTAATTTCATTCTGGCCTTGTGTAATTGCGATTTCGACGTGCCGACCGAACATCCGAGCATCCGGGCAATCTCCTCGTGCTCGTGACCCTCGATGTCATGCAGCGTGAAAACCGTCCGATAACCTGGCGGCAACTGAGCTATAGCTTTGTCTAATGCGATGCGATCGACCACCGGCATGGCGTTCGGATTCTCGGTGCCTTTGACGATTTGCACCGGGACTTCGCCCTCTTCGGTAGTCTGTTCGAGCCGCACGCCGCGCTTGCGAAAGTGCATCAGCACCTGATTGACCGTCAGGCGATGCAGCCAGGTCGTGAACGCCGACTCGCCGCGAAAACTGCCAATCTTCCGAAACAGTTGAATGAAAACTTCCTGAGCGAGGTCTTCCGCTTCGACGACGTTGCCGGTCATGCGCAGGCAGAGAGAATATACGCGCCGATTGTGGCGCTCGTAAAGCTCCTGAAAAGCGCCCATGTCGCCTTTCGCCGAGCGTTGCGCCAGCTCAAAATCGGAAGTCTTCGGAGCGGCAGCTCCGTCACCATCCGGTACATTCGGTTTGTCCGCGTCCGCAGCCACTATTCTTCAGAACGGTCGGCAAAGAAAGAATGAGCGCGCGGCGATACAACCTGCGCGCTGCCAAACCTCTTCGCTTACTGATTAATTATGATAGCCGCTTTTTAGTATGCGGTGTGAGGGGAACGTGTGACAAGTTGCGGTGTTGTTCAGAAGAGTAGATGTGCTCGTGAGCCGAGCTTTGCGGATAAGATGTTCCTCAGTATTTGTATTTGGTTGACATCCTCAATGGCCCCTTTGGGGATTAGCCGAACGTCGTATTTATTCAGAAACACGAGGAAAGTTTTTCTCCGCTCGATAACCTTCTGGATGTCATTCCATGAGATATGGCCATTGCTCTCACCATATGCGATGTCAATGCCATCGGCGATATCTGAAAAGACAAACCGATTCTGACGTTGCGATGAAGAAAGGCTCGAGACGTAGTTTCGAATGGCGGCGTGCAATCGAAGTAGTTGCCCGCCTACTGCAAGCAAAGGGATGCCAATGAACAACGGTGAAGTTTGCAGAAGTATTTGCTTTTCGTCGATAGCCAGGAAGAAAATCACCAGACCGCCGATTAGAGTCAGTGAGAAACCCAGACCCAGCAGGATGCGAAACTTTGCCAATCCCACGCTGGCGCGGAAAAGGTCGCCGGCGTTGGTTGTATATTCAAATCGAACTTCCGATGCCATCACAACCTGGGTAACGCGAAGCTAAACTTCGATCCTTTTCCAACTTCTGATTCGACGCTCACTGACCCGCCATGCTGTTCGACGACTTCCTTCACGAATGCCAACCCCAACCCGGTTGATTCTTCGTCTTTTTCCTGGCCGTCGCGGGCGACGCGGTAGAACTTTTCCCAAATTCGGTCGATTGAGTCGGCGGGGACGCCGTAGCCGCGGTCTTCGACAATCACGCGCACGGTTTCCGCTTCAAGAACGGTCGAGATGGTGACAGTCGTGCGTTCGGGGCTGTAGCGTACGGCATTGTCGAGCAGTTTCATCACGACTTGCGTAATCAGGCTCTTGTCGGCGGCGACGGGCGGGATGTTGGCGCTGGCTTGATCGACCATGCGGATGCGTTTCTTCTTGGCGATTGGCGTCATGGTCGCAATCACTTCGCGCACGACTTCGTCGAGCCGCAAGGCCACGTGCACGACTTCCTGTTTGTCCGCGCGTTCCAGCTGGGTCACCGAGAGGAAAGTGTCGATCATGCGGGCCATGCGCTGCGATTCGTTGGCGATGATCTGAACGAACTCGCGTGACTCGGTGGGAATCTTTTCGTCGAGGGCGAGCAACTCGGAGAACCCGTTAATGCTGGTCAAAGGCGTACGCAACTCGTGCGACATCAAAGAGATCATGTCGCTCTTCAATTTTTCGAATTCTTTCATGCGCGTGACGTCGCGTACGCGAATCGTGAAGCACAGAGGATGATCGTGAGAGCCGTGGCCATTCGCACTCGGGTGCAACTTGTGATTGACGTGATCAAACGCTGCTGCCGGTGGAGCATTCGCGCCGTTTCCGTTTGTTTTGGAATCGCTGGCAATCGAAATTCGCAGCTCCAAGGTCTGGTTCCGATCTGAGAAATTCAGCTCGCGCTCATATGGCTGACCCGATTGCAGCACGCGTCGCACAGCGATCGAGGGTTCATCAAAGACACCGGCCTTGAATCGGTCCAGCAAGCCAAACAAATCGAGATGCTCAACGTCGTTAGGTTTCAATTGGGCGGCCTTAAGCATCGCCGGATTCAGATACGCGAGCGTGCCGTCGAGGTAAGTGAGGGCATAGGCATCTGGCGCTTCCGCGAGCACCTCAGCGCCAAAACGCTGCTGCGTCATCACACCGCTCAGGTAATCGAAGGCATGCAGGCGATAACTCGAAGTCCGCGCGGAAACGAAGGCGGGCAGATTGCCGTCCAGCTGCTTTTTTCGCGCCTCTTCCCGCTGGACGTTGCGCGCGATTTGGCTGCCGACAGCTTCGAGCAGACGTCGATCGCTTTGATCGAAACTCTCGCGCATTCGCAGCAACAACACGCCTACGGTGCGATTTTCGTGACTCAGCGGAATCGCGACCGACTCTAACGTGTCGATCGTCCCGGCCGCGGCCACTTCAATTTCTTTTTTCTGCAGCGCGCGATCACACAGTTGGACCAGTTGACGCCACACCGAGGTCCGGCCCGGGTCGATGGCGCCGTTGGACGATCGCAGCTGAGCGCAGGGCAGCAAATCGCCTGCTTCATCGGGTTGGAAGATGATGCTTTCTTCCAAAGGCAGAATCGTCTGCAAGAGCTTCAGTCCGTTGCCGAGTCTGGACGATGACGGTGCGCCGGCCGCGACCAGCCCCGTCCGGTTCGAAGTTTCGTTGACCCGATCGGTGAGCAAACTGTCGATCAACCACAGCCGATATAGCTGCACCACGATGACCGCACTCGCCGCGCCCAGTGCGAGCGGCGCGAACAAGATGTTGACCTGAAGCAGCCACGAAATCAGCGCGCTGGCGATGGCCGTTACGATGAAACCAACGCCGAGCACCCAAAATGAACGGCGCGCGCCGGCACGGCCGACGAAGTAACCTGCGCTGACGCTGACGCCCACAATCAGCAGCAGTCCTACCCACGTCTGCGGTGTTTGCAGCGGAGTATCACCGCGGCCGACGTTAACGACGAAGGCGGTCTGCAGCGAATCGATCAAGCCGGCCCGCCAAACGGCGCAGGTCGCAGTGCCTGCCGCGAACGACAAGAGCAGAGAATTAACGAGCGATTTCCAGGTAAACGTCTTCAAGTTGGAATGGTTGGGAACTTAGGGCGTGATGAGGCGGTTAGGCCGCAGAAATTATACACCGCCAGGGATGAATTCGCCCAAGAAAATCTGAGCGCTCTCTCGCTTCAGACGGATTAAGAAGCTGCCAGTGACTGAAGCGCTCGCTCTATTTCAATTTCGTCGGTGGGATCGACGGTTCGCAGGTCAATCAGCACGCGTTCTTCCACGATTCGTACGATTATCGGGAGACTCCACTGACGCAAATTGTCAGCGATTTGATTAGCGTCGAAGCGGCGGCTGGTAATGGCGATGGCCATTGTAGGTAACGATGAAGTGGGCGCTGAGCCACCACCGACGGCAGATTCACTCGCAGTTGTCTCGACCGTGAATGACTCAAGATCGTGCTGGTTGATTTTGCGGACCAACTGATTTGCCCGCTCGGCGATTTGATCGAGCGGCATCGCGAGCATTGCGATCGCGGGAGGTCTCGATCCGCGGGAATACTCTTCGAGTGTCGCTGTCAACGCCGCCAGCCGCAGCTTATCGGCACGCAAGGCGCGATAGAGAGGATTGCGCCGCATGCGCTCGATCAGTTCAGCGCGGCCAACTATTAAGCCGGCCTGCGGTCCGCCGAGTAGTTTGTCGCCGCTGAATGAGACCAGATCCACGCCATCTTTTAGTGACTGTTTGATGATCGGTTCGCCTTGAATGCCGAACTCGGTCAGATCAACTAACGCGCCTGATCCTGCATCCTCGTACAGCAGCAAGTTTCGCTCGTGGGCCAGTTCAGCGAGCTCTGCCAATGATGGCGTCTGTGTGAAGCCAACGATGCGATAGTTTGAGGTATGCACGCGCATGATCATTCGCGTGTTGTCGTTGATCGCGTTGCGATAATCAGCCAACCGCGTGCGGTTCGTGGTCCCGACCTCGATCATGCGCACGCCGGATTGCGACATGACATCCGGCACGCGGAAGTCGCCGCCAATCTCTACCAACTCTCCGCGCGAAACGATGGTCTCAGCGTCGCGCGCGAACGTGTTCAAGACCAGCAGCGCCGCCGCCGCACAGTTGTTCACGACGAGCGCCGCTTCAGCTTCAGTGAGATCGGTCGCCAACTGTTCGGCGCGCGCGCTGCGCTTTCCGCGCCGGCCGGTGATGGTGTCGTATTCAAGCGTGCAATAGCTCGACGCTTCCTGAAGCGCATTGCGGGCAGCGGGTGACAACGGCGCCCGCCCGAGATTTGTATGGAGGATGACGCCGGTCGCATTTATGACTCGCCGGATGCCGCTGGCGATTTGCGTCTGGCGCAATTGCAGCAGAAGGTCTTCAGCCCGGCTCAGCAAGGCCGAGCGGCTTTCATTTTCGTTGTCAGCACTCGATGTCGTGAGCAGTTGCCGGCGCAAAGTTTCATTCGCAGCGCGCGCCAGACCGGTCACCGCCGCGGCGCCCATTTCATCGGAAAGACGGCGCGCGGTCTCGCTTTTCAGGAGCGCGTCCACCGACGGCAGCGCTCTCAGGGAACTGTTGTTGCCATTGGAATTGTCCATAAATACCCTAAAACCAAGGCAGAATATGCCTTTTTCGCTGACCGAAGCAAACCCGGAGCTCGCCAAAAAAAGATCGTTGACAGCCTGCGAAGCCAACCCCTAGACTCAATTTAGTGGCGGCGACCCTGCTTGCGCTGCTCCAAGGAGTACCCCAATTGTCGAAGAATCAAAACAAACTGGCTCGCCTGGCAAAAGAGCGCCGCGAACGACTGCGCGGGTCCGGCGTCGTCGAAGTCGAGGTCAGCATCGAAGATCAGTTGGCGCGGATTGAAGACGACATTCGTAAGTTGAAGGTCGAATTTGATATCTATTTCAACGGCGGGACCAAGCGTCCACCTTACGATACAAAGCTGCGACTCGAGTCACACCTCAAACGTCTCTCTGATGATCGGACTCTCAATTTCGCGCAACGCTATCACTTGAATTCAATTCAGACGCGTTACGTATCTTTTCGGCAGTTGTGGCGCCGTACCATTCAGGAGCGCGAGGAAGGGCACGGCAGTATCGCTTCTCGAGCGCAGGCCCAGTCCCGCGAACGCGAATCAAACCCTTTCGTCGGGTCCAAGTTCTCATGCACGGACGTGCGTCACGATGTCCGGACGGTGAAGGACGTCTACGACGCCCTGGTTGAAGCGAAGCGAAGTTGTGGCGAGGGCTTGCGCGATCTCACTTTTTCAAAGTTTCACCGGCTGGTGATGGAGCGGACCGACGCGCTGAAACAGAAGACTGGATCGGACCGCGTTACGTTTTCGGTCGATGTCGATAACGGTCACGTGAGTTTTAAAGCGAAGGTTCAGAAGTAGGTAGCACAGACTTTAGTCTGTGATTAGCCGCAATCAATCACAGACTGAAGTCTGTGCTACCAAAAGAAGAAAGGCGATCTCGGTATACCGAGATCGCCTTTTCTATTCCGCGTCTTCCGGGCTCACGACCGGAAGCGGTCAGTGGCAATGCTGTAAAGCAAAGCCGGGAGACTAAGCTTTAGTTACTTTTTCAGCCTGTGGTCCTTTGGGCCCCTGCGTCACTTCAAATTCAACTTCCTGGCCCTCTTCGAGGGTCTTGAAGCCGTCGCCCTGAATGGCGCTGTAGTGAACGAAGATATCCGACGAGCCTGGCTGCTCAATGAAGCCGTAGCCCTTCGAATTATTAAACCACTTGACCTTACCGGTTATTCTAGACATACCAACGAATCCTCCTAACGATTCGATCAAAACGGACGAGTAGTCAGCCCGAGTTGGTCAGAAACTACTTTCCGAAAGTTAATGCTGTGAGCCGGACGCGCTTTCTGTGGGGCGCAATACGGTAACACAACTTACAAATGCACTTTGCTCACACAAATCCTGAACCGAGTGCACATACTTCGAGGCAAAAACAACACCTCTTTTACTTGTTTCGCTTGCAAATCGAAATGCAAAGGCAGGTGTAAATCCAAACCCTGGCATTCATTGAAACGACGGCGAATCCTAAACGATGCCGTTTCGGCATGTCAAGCAGAAAGTTCGGGCCGGCGCGGTTTGCCTGCCGCCGCAAGTCCTGTGAATGTAGCGAGTTACTCGTTTTTGGTGGCGCACTTGTCGCTGAATAACTTCGCCCGGTTCTCTGTTTGCGCGGCCAAGATGCAAGAGTTGGTGGCAATTGGCCCTTTAGGCTGCGAATTTCAGGCATTCAGCGAATGCCTATGATGCCGCGCTTCATACTCACCCTGGCGATGACAGTGTGGGCACGTGACGAGGTAGGTCGCGCTGAGCGAACCCTTTCCCTCTGTAAGATCGGGAAACAGGTACAGGACCGAGTTGCAGTGCTCGCAGGTAACGACGATGTACCAGGAGCCAGCTTGTGGCTCGATGGACATGGGGAACTACTTTCTGTCGGGGTTGGGATGTGGCGCAGGTGGAGAACCCGAGTAGTCGGCCCAGTTTTTCAAGCTTAAGAACGACGCCCGACTTTCTCCACCGGCGTAGGAAATATAACTCACAGGTCTGTACGTTGGCGGACGCGGGGATTGTCTGACCCGCGAGCGCGAAATGAGGTCGCGTCAGCGCTTCAGCGCTGATGAAAGTTACCAACCAAGGCTGAGCGCGTCGCGACCGTTGGCCGTGCGCCGCGTCTGCTGCCGCCGCGCTCGGAAGATGCGGTCGAGAATAGCTGCCCGGCAAATCAAGCAGAGCAGATCGAGCGTCCCGCTCCCATTTGAAAAAGTTCTACCTCCGCACATCGGACAACACAGTTCCGCAGTCCTGTACTCATTTTCAACACGATCCGGCATGGGCGACTACTCCTTGTTCTTTATTAGATCAGAGTCGGGTGAGCGATCAGCGGAAGAGCAAGAAAGGTGCCACGCGCGTGTGCCTTAGAAATGTTGTCCCGAAAGTTTCAATTTATGATATAAGGGCGGGCAACCGGTGAAATGCTGGATGCATTCACCCGCGCGCCGGATGGGGTGAGGACATCGCAGGCGCGCCTCACATCATTGATGTGAGCCGGCGGCGCGAGGTTTTGGGAGGCCTTGCGCCGCCACCTTTTTTGGAAATGAATCGACCTGTCCGAGGGCTCGTCAAATTCGCTTAACCAGACTCGCGATCACCATCACCAACTCAGATGATTCGACCGGCTTCGGCACGTGCATTTGAAAGCCGGCGGCCAACGCGCGCATTCGATCTTCGGCGCGAGCATATGCCGTCAAAGCGATCGCCGGAACATCGCGCAGTTCTGAATCGAGGCTGCGCACCTTTCTCATAAACGCATACCCGTCCAGGGCCGGCATGCCGATGTCCGAGACGATGACCTCTGGTTTCCATTCGTCAATCTGGGCGAGAGCCTCGGCGCCCGAAGCGCAAACAGTTACGTCTGCGCCGTGCCCCGCCAGCATGATTTTCAGTAGTTCGCGCGTCTCGGCTTCGTCATCGACAATCATGACGCGGATGCGGTCCAGTGCAATGTCATCAGCCAGCGATGCGGCCGGCGCTGCCAATGTCGTGTCGTGATCCCGACTCTGTAGTTGCAGAGCGCGCACCGGCAGCGTAATCCGAAACGTCGCACCCTTTCCCACGCCTTTGCTTTCCGCGGATACCGTCCCGCCGTGCAATTCGATGATGTGCCTGACAATCGCGAGTCCCAATCCGAGTCCCGCGTGACTACGCGCGCTGGTCGTGTCGGCCTGCGTAAAACGGTCGAAGATGTACGGCAGAAACTCTCTGCTGATGCCTGCCCCGGTATCGCTAAAGGTCATTTCAAGTTGCGAATCGGCGCGGGCGACCTTGACCTCGACCTGGCCGCCGCGCGGGGTGAACTTCACCGCGTTCGAGAGCAGATTCCAAAAGACTTGTTGCAAACGGTCGGCGTCGCCGGTGACCACGGTCGCGAATCGTTCGCGTTCGACTTCAATGCGGATCTGTTTGGCTTCCGCGGCGGGCCGAACAGATTCGAGCGCTGACTCGAGACTGTTCGTAATGTCTACCGGGCGCGCGTTGATCCTCAATTTGCCGGTGATGACTCGCGAGATGTCGAGCAGATCCGAAACCAGTTGCGCCTGGGCCCGCGCGTTGCGCTCGATGCTCTCGAGTGCGTTAGTCGTGGCGGTCTTGTCGAGGGTCCCCTGACGCAGCATCTGTGACCATCCGAGAATGGCGTTCAAAGGCGAACGAATCTCGTGAGAGATCATCGCGACAAATTCGTCTTTGGCACGGCTGGCGGCCTCAGCGCGTTCGCGCGCAGCGCGTTCACTGGCTAACAAGCTGGCCTTTTCCTCTTCAATCCGCACGCGTTCGGTAATGTCTCGGGCGATTTTTGAAGCCCCGATAATCTGGCCGTCCTGGTTGCGCACGGGTGAGATGCTGAGCGAGATGTTCAGCCGCCGGCCATCTTTGGCGCAGCGGATGGTCTCGAAGTGCTCGATGCGTTGTCCCTGGCGCAGACGGCTCAGGATCATGGTTTCCTCGTCGCGCATTTCCGGCGGAATGATCATGGTGATCGATTTGCCGACCGCCTCTTCCGAGGTCCAGCCGAACATGCGCTCGGCGGCGTGGTTCCACGAAGTGATGATGCCCTCGAGACTCTTGCTGACAATGGCGTCTTCCGAAGAATCTACGATTCCCGCGAGCAAAGCGCGAGCTTGTTGGGCGCGGCGGCGCTCCGTGATATCGCGGAACACCATGATCGAACCCAGAGTTTTTTCGCCCACCTTGATTGGGGCTCCGCTGTCATCGATCGCGATCTCACGGCCATCTCTCGTTATCAGGATAGTGTGGTTGGCGAGACCGAAAATGATGCCTTCCCTGGCTGCGCGCAGCGCCGGGTTTTCGACTTCGCTGCGAGTGTCCTCGTTGAGGATTTGAAAGACCTTCGCAAGCGGTTGTCCCTGGGCTTCGGCTGTCGTCCAGCCGGTCAACTGTTCGGCGACCGGATTGAGCATTGTGACGTTGCCGTCGACGTCGGCCGTGATCACGCCATCGCCAATGCTCGCGAGGGTTACCTTAAACCACTCGCTTTGTTGTCTGGCTTCGTCGGCTGTTTCCAGGGTTGCAGTCACGGTTGACTCTTGTTGGGAATCCATATCGCAGTCTCACACTCGTCGGCCTGGGAGAAGGAGGGAACTACAGATTGGTTTGGCTTTCAGGGGGTGACCCGATAGTAACACAAACAAAAATGCAATCGAAAACCTGGAGCTGTTTTAATGGTGAGTTTTGCTCGCCTCATATTTTTCTCACCAGCCGTTTCACCCAACGATTGTGGAACTTGAAATGCTTCTATTCCCCAGCAGTGGCGAAGAGAAAGCAGAACGCGCCGTGGTGGCTGGACGACGGCAGTGAAGTCTGTCCGGCATGCAGTCACACGTACGTAATTCAGACGGAGTATCGATGCGTGGTTTGCGATGGGCCGCTTTGCGGGATATGCATTGAAACCACGATCGAAACAGAGATCGCTTGTGAGGGATGTGTGGTAGCTGAGACTGATCATCTCCCGCTCGCAGCGGGACAGGGATATTGATTATGGCAGCGCGGGCAATCTGGAAAGGCGAATTGAAAATCAATTCAACGAAGGTCCCGGTGAAGCTTTATTCGGCGGTGCAGGATCAAACTGTGCGCTTCCATATTCTCGAACAGAAATCAAAGACCCGCGTCAAACAGCACATGGTTGACCCCGACAGCGGCAAAGAGGTGCCGGCCGAGGAAATTCAAAAAGGCTTCGAAGTCCAACCCGGTACCTTTGTGATTCTGGATAAAGAGGAACTGGCGAAGCTCGAACCTGAAGCCTCCCGCGAAATCGAGATCACCCAATTTGTGCCGCCGTCGCAGATTCCGCCGGAGTATTTCGATCGACCTTACTACCTCGGCCCCGACGGCGATCAGGCGGCGTACTTCGCGCTGGCCGAGGCGCTGCAGAAAAAGGAACGCGAAGGCGTGGTCCGCTGGGTGATGCGCAAACAGCCTTACGTCGGCGCGATCCGCAGTGTCGATGATTACTTGATGCTGTTCACGCTGCGCAATGCTGAAGAGGTGCTGTCGGCGAAAGACTTGCCGAAGCCGTCCGGGCGCGCGCCGGACAAGAAAGAATTGGCGATGGCCGCCCAGCTGGTCGATCTGTTGAAAGGCGAGTTCGATCCGAAGGAATACAAGGACGAATATCGGGAACGCGTGAGGGACTTTGTCGAGAAGAAAGCGAAAGGTCATAAGCCGAAACTTCATCTGGTGAAGTCAAAGCGAAAGACAGCCGCCCTGGATAAAGTTCTGTCGAAGAGCATCGAGGCCTTGAAAAAACAGAAGAAAGCAGCGTGAGGGAAGTGAGCAGTGAGCGGTGAGCAGTGAGCAGTAACAGGTGGTCAGTACCATCCGCGTAAGCGGATGGATCAAGCGAGATTGATGACCACCCAGAGATCGCAATCACTTGCAGCGACAGAAGATGGCAGCGAGAAAGAAATCATCCCGGAAACGATCCGAAGACAGCGGCGACGGTGTCGCGCGTTCGGCTCGTCCTTTTTGGTCAGGCACACTGAGCTTCGGCCTCGTGAGTGTTCCCGTCGCGCTGTATCCCGGCAACCGCACCAATCGCGCGCCACTGCGCATGCTCGGACCCGAAGGCGAGCCGTTGACGCGCCGCTACTTCTCGCAGAAGACGGGCAAAGACCTCGGCGACGAAGACATGGCGCGCGGGTTTGAATACGACAAGGACCATTACGTCATCGTCACCGATGAAGAGCTGGAGCGGCTGGCGCCTGAACAGAGCCGCGATATCGACCTGCGCAGGTTTGTGCCGCTCGCGGACATCCCGCCGCTTTATTTCGATCGCTCCTATTTCCTGGCGCCGAGCGAAGGATCAGAAAAAGCGTACCGCCTGCTCACTGAGGCGATGGACAAAGAGGGGCTCGCCGGCGTGGCGACCTTTGTGATGCGCGGCAAGGAATATCTGGTCGCGATTTTTCCCGAGAATGAAATTCTGCGAGCCGAGACGATGCGCTTCGCGGACGAGATTCGTTCGCCGAAAGAGATCGGACTGCCGGAAAAAAAGAAAGTTCCCGCAGCTACAGTGAAAAAATTCGAAAGCCTGATCACGAAGCATTCGGACAAGCGCCTGTCGCTCAAGGAGCTGAAAGACGAGCAAACCGAGAAGCTGCTTAAGCTGGTAGAGAGAAAACGCAAGCAGCATAAAGACATCGTCGAGGTTGACGTGCCCGAGGAGGGACAGGGCCAGGTTGTTGATTTGATGGCAGCTTTGAAAAAGAGTCTGGCCGGCAAAAAGCGGGCAGCTTAACCATGGTGTGTCTGACTGAATAACGAGGGAAGGGAATCGTAAGCATGAGTTCAGAGGCAGTTTTGGATCGCCCCAAAGGTCAAACTCTCGATCAACCGGAAGCGCTCATGCAGCGGCTCCTGAATTTTGAAAACGTGCCGGCGCCGGTGATTAGTTTGTATCTGGACGCGCGTGTGGACCAGCACGGCCAACGGAATTTCCTGCCGTGGGTGCGCAAGCAACTTACCGAACGTGGTCAGACCTACGACACGCATTCACCGGCGCGGGCCAGTTTTGAAGAGGACTTCGTGCGCATCGCGCGATATCTCGAGAACGGACTGCAAACGGAAGCGAGTGGCGTGGCGATCTTCGCTTGCTCGGCGGCAAAAGACTATTTCGAAGTCGGTCAGTTCGCCGCGCCGTTCGAACGCCATCGCTTGTTCGTTCATGATCGCCCGCACCTTTATCCGTTGGCGCGTCTGATTGATCAGTATCGCCGTTATGCAGTGGTGCTGGCTGACACCAATCGCGCGCGCATCTTTGTCTTTGCTGCCGGCCGCGCCATCGAAAAAAAGACATCACCAACGTCAAGACTAAACACGTGAAGGTCGGTGGTTGGTCACAAGCGCGTTATCAGCGCCATGCAGAGCAATATCATCTGCATCACGCGAAAGAAGTGATCGATACGCTGGGGGGCGTGGTTCGTGCCGAAGGCATTGAAAGCATCATTCTCGCCGGTGATGAAAAGACCGTGATTCCGTTGCTGCGTGAACAGATGCCGAAAGAGCTGGTCGAAAAAGTCATCGATGTGCTCAGCCTGGGAATCGATACTCCGGAACATGAGTTGGTGGAAGATTCGTTGAATGCGTTTCGCCAGCACGATACGGTGACCGATCAGCAAAAGGTCGAACGGCTGCTGAACGAATATCGCGCGGATGATTTGGGAGTCGGCGGCGTGGTCGAGACTCTGGCGGCAGCTTCGAACGGACAGGTGGAAGAAATGTTGATTACTAACGCCCCCGCGAACCTCGAATTTGACGAAGCGGAAGTTAAGAAGATTTTGGCGGCGTACACGGTTGACGGCGTGGTGCCGCTCGAGATCGATCGGCGCATCATCGCCGACGAACTCATCCGGCGGGCCGAACAGTTGTCCGCAGCGCGCGTGAGCTTCATTGAAGACGTCAGTCTGCTGGAGCCGATCGGCGGCGTCGGTGCATTTCTGCGATATCGCATCACCGAAGAAAGCGCGGCGCCTTTTGAGGAGACCGAGCGCGAGAACCGTCGTTAGAAATCCCACGCCTGGACGCATTTGCAAGTAATTTGGCGGCAGACCACAAAAACCCTTGACGGCCTTTTCGCGCGGGTGCTAGGTTCAAATTAGCGGTGTTCCGCGAAATGAATCACACTGGGGCCAGGGTAGAAAAGTTGATTGCCGGAAGAAAGTTATTATTGGCTGACGACTCAGCCGCCGTTCAAAAGGTCGTTGAATTAACTTTCGGCGACGAAGGGATGGAAGTCGTCTCGGTCAGTGACGGCCAGTCGGCGCTGGACCAACTCGAGCACTTGACGCCTGACGTTGTGCTGGCTGATGCCATCATGCCAGGGCTGACCGGCTACCAACTTTGTCGCTCGATGAAAGATGATCAGCGCTTCGCGCAAATCCCGGTGATGCTTTTGGTCAGCTCGTTCGCGCCGTTTGACGAAGCCGAGGCGCAGCGGGCCGGCGCCGATGACGTAATCACCAAGCCCTTTCAGTCGATTCGCCAACTCGTGAACCGCGTGGATTTATTGCTGAGCGACAAACAACCATCGGTGAATAGTTCAAGCGATCAATCTAAGGCAGCCTTCGATGCGTCCGATTCGGATGCGACGCTCATCCCGGTTGAAGTCGAGCCGGACGAGCCGAAAGTCACAGTACTGGTCGAGGCCGCACAGATGGAGCCCGTTGCCGTGCACGGCGGCGAGGGCGGTGCGTGTGCGCCCGACATTGAGTTTCAGACAGCCGACACGGCGAAACTTGAACCGGAAGCCGCGGGTTTCCGAACAGACGAATACGACACCTTGGAAATTGAGCCGCCCGCTGACGAGGCGCAGTTGCATACGATCCGCCCAACACCCCCCGAAATAAAGAGTGATACAAGTATGAATGAAACCGTGAGCCGTAACGAGCCGGCGCCGCCGCGATTCAGCGACGCTTTGCTCGATCTTGATGATAGTGATTTTGTGGCTAGCGCGATTGCCGACGACGTGGTTCTCGATCTTGATCTCGAAGGACCGTCCGCGGCTGATTCCGAAGAGCGGTCACAGGATTTGACGCCAACTCAGGAGCCAGGGTCTTTCGAGTTTGAGCCGGCTGAGGCCGAGCAATCCGCCGTCGCCGAACCTGAGGCAGATCTGGCGGCGCCGCCCGAAGAACCGCACGCCGAAACCGACGCACGCGTGTCGGCACCGGAGGAAGCCGCGACCGGACCGCTGGCGTACCCACCGGGAGTAAATCTTGGTCAGCAAGAACTCTCGCCCGAGGCCATCAACGCAATCGCCCGTCGAGTGATTGAGCAGATGTCCGATAAGGTCGTTCGCGAAATTGCCTGGGAGGTCGTGCCGGAACTGTCTGAACTGATGATCCGAAAGAAGCTGGATCAGAGTTGACCAGTGATCGACCCAATCGTTTAGAGGCGGGCTACGGCCCGCCTTTTCTTTTTAGAAAGCAACTGCAAAAACTGTCAGAAGCTCGATCGTCAGAGAGGGCTCGCGTTGGTACTCGGACGCTCGATTGCAACCGCAGCCCTTCGGGCTTCTGACACAGACATCCCTGAGTTCCTATCGTAAGCTGACAGCGGCGCTAACGTTCGCGCAGTGAAAAGCCAGACCGGTTGATTTACAATCAGATCGTTTAATTGATTTGAAATGATTGGCGGTCCGTAGCCGCCGCTAAACGTCCGCATGATTGATATCCCCAAAACTTATAACCCGTCCGAAGCCGAGGCTTCTCACTACTCACGTTGGGAAGAGCGCGGCTATTTCGCGCCGGAAATCAACAAAGATCCGAACGCCCCGGTCTTCACCATCGTCATTCCGCCGCCGAACGTCACGGGTTCACTTCATCTCGGTCACGCATTGCAGCACACGATGATGGACGTGCTGACGCGTCACAAGCGCATGTTGGGGTTTCGCACGCTGTGGTTGCCGGGCATGGACCATGCGGGCATCTCGACGCAGTTGATGGTGGTGCGGCAGCTCAAGAAAGAAGGGTTGACCCGTCACGATCTCGGTCGCGAGAAATTCGTCGAGCGGGTGTGGCAATGGAAGCAGGAATACGGCGGCCAGATTCTGAACCAGATTCGCCGTGAAGGCGCGTCGGTCGATTGGTCTCGCTTCAAATTCACGATGGACGAAGACCTTTCGCGCGCAGTCCGCGAAGTCTTTGTACGCCTGTATGAAGAAGGAATGATCTATCGCGGCAACCGCATTGTGAACTGGTGCCCGAACGATCAGACAGTGCTCTCGGATCTCGAAGTGCTGCGCGAACCCCAACAGGGAAAGCTCTACTATCTGCGCTACCGCTTCAAAGACGGCAGTGGCGCGCTGACCGTGGCGACTACGCGGCCGGAAACCATGCTGGGCGACACGGCGGTGGCCGTGAATCCGGATGATGAGCGCTACCAGAATCTGATCGGCAAGACTTTGGTTTTGCCGATCGTCAATCGCGAAATTCCAATCATCGCCGACCAGTACGTCGAATCGGAATTCGGCACGGGAGCGGTGAAGATCACACCGGCGCACGATCCCAACGACTACGAAATGGGCCTGCGGCACAAACTCGAACAAGTGCAGGTCATCGACCAGTTCGCGAAGATGACCGAAGCTGCCGGCGCCGACTTCGCAGGATTGGATCGATACAAAGCTCGCGAGTTGGTGCTCGAAAAGTTGGACGCGGACGGCTTGCTCGAAAAGGTGATCGATTATGAATTCGCCATTTCGAAATGCGAACGCTGCAAGACTGTGCTCGAACCTTTGATCTCAACGCAGTGGTTCTGTCGCATGGATCAGCTGCGCGATTTGGCTTTGGCAAAACTGCGTGAAGACAGTAAGCCGAAATTTGTGCCGCAGGTCCCTTACGAAAAAGTTTATTCCGACTGGTTGGAGAATCTGCGCGACTGGACAATCTCGCGCCAGCTTTGGTGGGGCCATCAGATTCCGGCGTGGTACACGAAAGACGGCGAGGTGATTGTCGCGCGCACGCGCGCAGACGCAGAGCAAAAAGCGGGAACGAATGAATTGACGCAGGACCAGGACGTCTTGGACACCTGGTTCTCTTCGGCGCTGTGGCCGTTCTCGACTCTTGGTTGGCCCAACGAAACCGAGGATTTGAAGACTTTTTATCCCACTTCAGTTCTGATCACGGCGCGCGACATCATCTTTCTCTGGGTCTCGCGCATGGTGATGACTGGTCTGAAGTTTATCGGCCCGGAACCGTTCGACGACGTTTATGTGACCGGGACCGTGCTCGACAAACACGGCCAGCGCATGTCAAAGACCAAGCAGAACGGCGTCGATCCGTTGGAAGTGTTCGACAAATACGGCGTGGACGCGACGCGTCTGATGCTGGCTTCGATTGGTTCGACCGACACGCGCTGGAACGAGAAACAGGTCGAGTCATATCGCAACTTCGCCAACAAAATCTGGAACGCGGCGCGCTTCTGTCTGATGAACGCCGACCTGTCAGAATCCCGACAAGTCGGGATAGCGACCGGATCAAGTGATTCTTTTAAAGTAAACGAATCAGCTAGCCTGCCACTTCACGATCGCTGGATTCTTTCGCGCCTGAACAAAACCGCCCGCGACGTCGATGCCCAGTTGAGCGGTTACGACTTCCATGCCGCCGTGCAGACGCTCTATCACTTTTTCTGGGACGATTTTTGCGATTGGTACATCGAGCTTTCAAAAGCGACCGTCACTGCCGAAACCGATTCGCCGGAACGTGCGACGGCGCGCGCGCGGCTGATCTCAATCCTGGAACAGTCGCTGCGACTACTGCATCCCTTCATGCCTTATCTGACGGAAGAGTTGTGGCAGAGGCTGCCGGTCGATCACGCCTCGTTAATGCACCAGGCGTATGCCGGCGCGGGCGCTACAATTATGCTCGCGGCATATCCGCAAGCTGACAATTCTTTGATCGATGAGCACGCGGAATCGGAAATGCAAGCGGTCATCGATCTAATCTCGCGGGTTCGCAATATTCGTTCGGAGATGAACATCAAGCCGAGTGATCGAATCGATCTGCTGATTGCGGCCAATGCTGGAATGCAGACGGTGTTCAGCTCGAGCGCAGATCAAATTGCGCGACTGACGCGGGCCAACAGCGTTTCCTTCGATGGCACCGGACAAATGCCGAAAGCTTCGGCGCGGGCGGTGCTCGCGGGCGGAGCGGAAGTTGCCGTGCCGCTTGAAGGACTGATTGATTTTGCGCAGGAGCGCGCGCGGCTGCTGCGGGAACGCGAGAAGTTGGAGAAGGAAGCGGCGAAGCTTAATGGGCAACTGGGCAGCTCGGATTTTGTTAATCGGGCGCCCGCCGAAAAAGTCGCGGAGCTGAGGGACCGGGTGGCGGACATCGAACGGCGCACCGATGCTTTGAATCAGATGGTGGAGGCATTGTCGTGAACTGGCTCGACGAAGGCGCATTGTATTCCAGCATCGGACTGTTTCTCCGTGAGGATCTCGGTCGCGGCGACATCACGACGCAAAGCGTGTTGATGCGGAACTCGCGCGCCAAGGGCAGGTTTGTGGCCGGTGAAAAGATGGTGGTCGCTGGACTGGAGGCGGCCGAAGAGGTTTTCGTGTCGCTCGATCCACAGCAGCAGTTGGAAGCTTTTACCGGGGACGGCGAAGAAGTGGACGCCGGCAAAGTGATCGCGCGTACGAGTGGATTTGCCGATGTGCTGCTGGGTGGAGAGCAAGTTGCTTCGAATCTGCTCCGGCATCTTTCGGGAATTGCAACCACCACGCGCGCGTTCGTGCGCGCGGTCGAAGGCACGCCGGCGAGAATCGCGGACACGCGCGAGACGACGCCGGGCTTGAGGATGTTGGAAAAGTACGCGGTCCTCCTGGGCGGAGGCATCAACAGTCGCTACGGTCTGGACGATGGGGTGCGAGTCACCCGAAATCATGCCGCGATCGCAGGCGGGCTGAGCGCCGCCGTCACCAATGCGGTAGAGAAAGTGGGGCACATTCATCGTGTGGCTGCTGAAGTTTCCGGCGCCGCGGAAATCAAAGCGGCAATCGAAGCCGGCTCGACCTTGTTGGTCTTGCGCGATGTTGCCGTTGATGCAGTTAAAGAGCAGATCGATTATGCGCGCGAACTTCGTGATTCAGTTTCAATCGAGATCTCCGGAGCGGTGACTTTGGACAATGTTCGCCAATATGCTGAGGCCGGCGCCGACATCATTGCGGCGGCGGCGCTGACTCAGTCAGTGCGCGCGATGGACATCAGCTTTCAGATTCAATTGGGCTAAGATCAGTATCGAGAGCGGCGACCGGAATCAAAAACGGTTAAAGAGGAACGAATCGCCCCCGCCAACGTGGATCAGAAAACGAAGTATTTTGCTTCGTGGATAAAACATCCCTCAATTAGTTTGAGGAGGTTTCGCAGATGCCGGAAGGTTCTATTCGCAAATTAGTTGTCGTGGTCCTGGCCATCGTCGTGATGACGGGGTTGCTGGTCGATTCAGCCGCACAGAAGCGCAAGCGCACCAGGCGCCGGGCGCCGTCGACGCCGAAGATTACGAACCCGGATATCTATCAGCCGTCGCCGGTTGACAACGTGAATGCCGGCACTTCGGACACATCGGCCCCGGGCAATTCCAATTCAAATGCGGCTCAATCGGAAGATCCCGAGGCGATGAAGAAGACCATTCGCGGGCTGTCGAATCAAGTCGATAAATTGAGCGATAAGCTTAATGAGATGCAGGCGTCGCAGGCGTCGATGGTTGACCTCGAGCGCCTGTCACGGGCCGAACAGCGTTCCTCGCAGTTGCGGACCGAACTGCGTGAGGTGCAGGGCAAGAAAGCCGATCTCGAAGCGCACGTCGAACAGGTCGAGAACGATTTGAAGCCTGAGAATATCGAACGCGCAGTTGCGGGATATGGCACGACCAGGCCCGAGGAATTGCGCGCGCAACGCCAGAAGCAACTCGAAAACGATCGCACTCGCTCACGGCAACAGATAGATCAATTAGCGGCGAGCGAGGGTCGCATTCAGCAGGCGATCGCGACGTCGGATGTGGAAATTGATCGGCTGCAAAAGAAGCTCGAGGCGGCTGACAAGGCGGCGATCGAGAATGCCAAGACGGGTTCGCAGCCGAGTCCGACACCGACGCCGTAGTCGCGGGTGGCTTGGTCGGCGTTGGGACGCGTCTGGCGCGTAATCGACCGGCCGGATGCCGGTGACCCGCACGCAGGATGCGTGCGCTTCTTATGTCAACTATTACTCAACATGATTTGTATCGAATGATTGGCGAAGCCAATGCGCGCGGCGAGCGTGTTGTCGTCGCAACGGTCGCTCACACGCGCGGCTCGACGCCCCAGCGACGCGGCGCGAAGATGCTGTTCTTTGAAAACGGCGAGACGGCGGGCACTGTCGGCGGCGGCTGCGTCGAAGCGGAAGTGTGGGCCGAAGCGCGCGCAACGATGCGCCACAGACTTCCCGCGCTACATCACTTCTCGCTGACCGCCGACGAAGCCAGCGAAGAAGGCATGGTGTGCGGCGGCACCATGGATATCTTCATCGACGTCTGGCAACAACCCGATGAGTCCTAACATCCCCTCGGCCAAACAACTTAATGACGATGTGCGGGCAGTCCTCGAAGAAGGCGCGCGGGCCGTGCTCGCCACCGTGATCGAATCAACCCGTCTGATCGTCGGCGCGAAGATCTTAATTCGCGATGATCAGATCGTTACCGGCGATCTCGGGAATCAGAGCCTGAATCCAGCGATAATCGCTGAAGCCGTCAGGTTCCTCTCAGGGCGCGATGAAGCGCGCACAATTCGCGGCAGTGAAATCGCGCCGCAATTGACGGACTTGGCTGACTCGTCGCTGCTGTTCGAACGCATTGAAGTCGAACCGAGACTTGTCATCGCCGGCGCTGGTCACGTGGGCGCGGCGCTCGCGCGATTGGCGGCGCTGGTGCGCTATCGCGTGACCTTAATCGACGATCGGGCTGAGTTCGTGACCCGCGAAACGTTCTCGTCACCCGCCGAGAAGTTCATCGAATTGGTGTGTAACGCGAATTGGGCTGAAGCGATTCGTGACGCCGTAGGCAGCGGTCGCGGTGTTTCAATCGCAATCGTCACGCGCGGGCACAAGCAGGACGAAGATTGTTTGCGCGCAGCTCTATCGGTCCGGACGGATTACGTCGGCATGATCGGCAGCAAACGCCGAACGAACATCGTACTCGACAAATTGCGCGAAGAGGATTTCGCCGCAGAGCACTTACAGAAAGTTCGCGCGCCGATCGGTTTGGACATCGGCGCAGTCTCACCGGAAGAAGTCGCGCTGGCAATCCTCGCCGAAATCGTAGCTGAACGGCGCGGCGGCCAGGGCGGATCGCTTTCAGTTTGGCGGCGAGCCTAGTTTCGCGACCGCAGGTACTGCGCCGGCAAAGTGTTCTTGTCGTCCTCAGCCTGCCAGAAGATCGTCACGATCCACCAACGCTTGCCATCATTCATCAATTGAAAGCTGTTGATGCCCCGGGCGAATGGCTTTTCTTCATCCCTGGCGTGTTTCGATTCGTACGTGCTGAAGACGTGCGCGATGTTGCCGAATTTTTCGACGCGCTTTGAAATCTCGCGCTCAAAAAATCCGTTCTGCTCCAGGACGGGACCAGAGCGTTGGATGTATTCGTCGGGACTCAGAACTCGCGACAAAACTTCTCCGGTTTGGCGCCGGCCGGTCGGAATCAGGCGGGCGCCCGGAACGAACAGCGACCGAAATCGGTCCCAGTTTCGCGTTGCCTTGGCGGGCCCGGAAATCACGTCGTAAACGGCAGCGATAATCGAGTCCATCGTCGCGACGTCCGCAGGATTTGCCGGTGGAATCGCGGCAGCCGCCGATTGCGCCGGCGATGCCTGGGGCGTCGGTGTTGGTGTTTGCGCCTGAATACCGGCCGCCAATCCCATGGCGGTCGCGACGACTAACAACCTGGCCGCGCGTGCGAATAACGAAACGTTCATTGTCATGACCTCATCTTCCGAAAAAACTTTCATTAAGCCGGGATGTCTCGTATCGATGTGGCGTTTACGTGTCAATGCAGGGAAAAGTTTCCCAAGGTTGTTGGCGCAATCGCCATGCGGATGTTATTAAATTGTTCATGTCTGCCCGACAACCGATGGAGTTTAGGCGTGAACGCGGCTTGAGCGAGATGTTTCGCGCGCTGCGGAATCCCAACTTCCGTCTGTTTTGGGCGGGCGCATTCCTTTCCAACATCGGCACCTGGATGCAGGCAGTCGCGCAGGGCTGGCTGGTACTGCAACTTTCAGATTCCCCTTTTTGGCTCGGCGTGGACGGCTTTATGGCGACGGCGCCGGGGCTGTTTCTCACGCTGGCCGGCGGAGTCTTTGCCGATTTGATTGATCGGCGAAAACTTTTGATTTACACGCAGGCCGTCGCCGGACTCTCAGCGCTGACGCTGGGCGTGCTGGTGATGACGCACGTCGTTCAGGTATGGATGATTCTCTGTCTGTCATTCGTTACCGGCTGTTGCATGTCGCTGGCGAGTCCGTCTTACATGGCGCTGGTGTTTGACTTGGTCGGACACAAAGATCTCGCGAATGCGATCGCTTTGAACTCGACGCAGTTTCAGTTGGCGCGGGCAATCGGTCCGGTCTTCGCGGGCCTGGGCTTCAAATTCTTTGGCCTGGCTGGCTGCTTCATCGCGAACGGAATCTCATTCGTGTTCGTGGTGATCGCGATGCTGCTCGTGAAATTCAATCGGCAACCGGCAAGTAACGGCGCGCCCGCACGTTCAGTCAGACAGAAAGGCGTGTTTCTGGGTGATCTCGTCGCCGGGTTTCGCTACGTGGCCGGCCGGCCGCGAGTCTCCACGTTGTTGATAATTTCGGCGGTCGCGAGTTTGTTCGGCGCGCCGTACATCTACATGACTCCGGTATTTGCCCGCGACATTCTGCATGTCGGTGAAACCGGACTGGCGTTGCTGCAGGGAATGGCGGGTGCGGGCGCGTTGTTTGGGGCGCTTTTTCTCGCCTATCTCGGAGACTTCAAACACAAAGGTTGGTTTGTGCTGTGTGGTGTTTTCGCTTTTGCGATTTGCCTGGCCGGCTTCTCGTTGTCGACCAACATAAAGTGGTCTCTCTTCTTCTTGTTTGCCCTGGGTTTCGGCATCGTGTGTTCGGTGGCGGTCACCAATACGCTGCTGCAAACGCTGGTCATCGATGAAATGCGCGGCCGGGTGAGTAGCATGTTTGTGCTCTCGTTCATCGGCGCCATGCCGATTGGCAACTTGATCGCGGGCGCCGCGTCGCACCGCTTCGGCGTGCAACACACGCTGGCGGTCGGCGGCATCATCATAGCGCTGTTCGTGACGACGGTCGGTTTAAGCAACCCGCGCCTGCGAGAGTTGTGAATCACCTGTATGCGATTTTGTTAATTGAGCTTTGATATGCAAAACTCATTCGGACCAATGATCTGCAGATTCCGCTTCAAAATCCTGTTTGCGCTCGCAGTTGCCGCGAGCTTCGGATCGGTTATTTGCCATGCGCAAAACGGCTGGATCACCTCGCGGGTGACTTCGGGCGGGAAAGATTTGAATGCTGTTTATTTCATCGATTCGAAGCGCGGTTGGGTCGGCGGCGATGGCGGCTTTCTGGCCTATACAGATGACGGCGGCGCGACCTGGGTTGAGCGGCGGCTGGGGACGGACCACGCCATCAACGATGTCTACTTTACGAATAAAGAGCACGGGTTTGCGTTGACCGGTGGGAGCATTTTTGAGACCTCGGACAGTGGTCACTCCTGGAGCGAGAGCCGCAAGTTTCTCCCGAGTGAATTCAGCGGCGCGGTCCCGGAACTCTATAGTGTGCGATTCAATGGCAAGAAGCGCGGCTGGGTCGTCGGCTCGGTCAGCCGCGGCGATTCAGTTACCGACAGTATCCTCGCGGTGACTCGCGACAGCGGCGCGACGTGGCAGGTCTTACATGCGCCGACACGACGAGAGCTGATTCACATCGATGTGGTTGATGACCGGCGCGCGTGGATTGTCGGTGCCGGAGGCGCGATTCTGCATACAGAGGACGAAGGCGAGACCTGGACCAAACAGGAGTCGGGAACCACCGCGACTTTATTTCATATCGATTTTCGCAACGCGAAAATTGGTTGGGCCGTCGGCGAGCGGGGCACGATTCTGCGCACTCAAAACGGCGGCGCCACCTGGACCAAAGTCGATTCGCCGGCCCGCGCCACGTTGTTGAGCGTCCAATTCGTTACCGACGAAGAAGGGTGGAGCGTCGGGCGCGGCGGCGTCATCCTGCGCTCAGGCGACGGTGGCCAAACCTGGATTGAACAACAAAGCGGTACGAAGCAGAATCTTTACGCGCTGTATATCGATAAGAAAAATGGTTGGGCCGTCGGCAGTAGCGGATTACTTTTGAAATACGAACGTTGATTCAGAATATACTTTTGTCGCCTGCATGAGCTTATTTGAAAGACTGAAAGAAAAACTCGGTTTCGCACCTTCAGATCCTGGCCGCGCTCCGATTCGCATCTTCGTGCTGGAAGATGACGAACGACGTTGCGCCTGGTTCGAAAAACGCTTCAAAGGAGACACGCTTCACATTTCCTGCGACATCGACGAAGCAAAGCAGTTACTTGAAGCGAACGTCTACGATTCGATTTTTCTCGATCACGATCTAATCCCGGAGCATTACCACTCTGAGACTACTGATGACGAGCGTACGGGCTACGCGATCGCCGCCTTCCTCGCCTCGCGGCCGGAACTTCAGCGCGCAGCCACGATCATGGTCCACAGCTTCAACGCCGAGGGCGCGCTGCGCATGGTCGAGGAGCTACGCCGCTCAGGCCGCGCGGCGGATTATGTCCCCTTCCACTTTCTGGAAGACCGCCTGAAGCGAATGTGGGCCAGGTAAGTCGGAGCGCAGGCACGGAGCGCAGGCATCCCTGCCTGCGGACCACCGGCATCCTGCCGGTTGGGTGTTTTTTCCGGTGATTGCGGGCAGGATGCCCGCGACCCGCACGCAAGGATGCGTGCGCTCCACGTGCGCTCCCGTGCGTTCCTATCTAACGAATAACTTTCCGGTAACCGAAAAGCGGGTGGTCACGACTCCGCTGCTCCTTGCGTCCGCGTAACCCGAAAAGCCCGGTTGCTTGCCGCCCAAGCTGATCAGGAATTCTCCGGGCTCGATCAGGCGCCCGCCGTTGTCATCAATCACTGACATCTGTTCCGGCGAGAGCGTGAAGGTAACGGTCCGCTTTTCCCCTGGCTTAAGAAAGACGCGCTGCACGCCGGCGAGCGATCGGATCGGCACCGGAACCGATGCGTTGAGATGACTCACGTACAACTGGACCACCTCATCACCCGGGCGATAGCCTGTATTAGTCACGTCTGCTGCGATCTTGAGATCCTTACCCGCGCTCACGCGCCGCCCGCTCAATTTTAAGTTGTCATATTTGAAGTTTGTGTAAGACAGTCCGAACCCGAACGGATAGAGCGGCGCGCCTTTGAAGTAACGATAAGTCCGGCCCTGCATGCTGTAGTTAGTGAACGGCGGCAACTGATCCACGGACTGGTAGAACGTGACCGGCAGCCGTCCGCCCGGATTGTAGTCGCCGAACAAAACCTCTGCGATCGCGGTGCCGCCTTCCTCGCCCGGATACCATGCGTCGAGAATGGCGGGCACATGATCGTTGGCCCAATTCACGGCCAGCGCGCTGCCGTTGAGCAAAACCACCACCACGGGTTTGCCGAGCGCCGTGACTTCCTCGAGCAATTGTTCCTGCACTTTAGGCAGAGCTATGTCGGTGCGGTCGCCGCCGAGGAAACCCTCGAAGGGAACTTCCATCTCTTCGCCTTCAACCAACGGCGATATCCCGAGGAACATGATCACGGCATCAGCCTGCTTCGCTTTGCTGATCGCTTCGTCCCGCAGAGCCTTTTCGCCACCGGGCAATGACCAGATGAGGCGAGCTGCGCCGAATTCATTGCCGATGTCCTGGTACTCAAAGCGAAGATCGTAATCGCGGCCGGCTTGCAGATCGATTTGCCTGCTAACGGTCTTCGTGCGGCGGTTCCTGAGTTCTTCGAGGAGCAACTGATGGTCGAGATAAATGCGAATCCAACCGTTACCGGAAAAACCAAGTGAATAATTCCCGGATACTGCCGGCGTGAGCTTGCCGGTCCATCGCACTGAAAAATCCTTCGGCGTGATTCCGCCCGCGGGACTTAGCGTGCCGAAATCGAAATTCACCTGCGCGTCGGTGCGAACCACAACCGGTTTACCCTGTAGTTCGCGATTGTTGAAGTACTCGGCTCTCAAGCCCGGGGCGGGCACCCAGCCGGAAGATGAAAGCGCCGACGGCGGAACCGCCATGTTTGAAGTTCCGATCTTGTAAGTCCCGGGAGCATAGAGCACCGTCGTCCCTGACGAGACTTTGTTTTTGATTCCTGTCAGCGGCGTAACGTATTTCGAAGGAGTGCCGTTGTAGTTTCCGAGCAGCACTTCGAGCGCATCGGCGTTCGGTCCAATGACGGCGAGGGTCTTAACGTCCTTCTTGAGCGGTAACGTCTGCTTATCGTTCTTCAGTAGCACCAGCGATTCACGCGCCGCCTGCAAAGCGAGCTCGCGATGCGCGGGCGAATCGTTTTCTGAAAACGGAATCTGTGCGTAACGAACCATCTCGGGCGGATCGAACATGCCGAGACGAAAGCGTGCGGTCATGAGGCGCTTCACCGAGACATCGATCTCTGCTTCGCTGATCAATCCGTCTTTCACGGCCTGCACCAAAGTTTTGTATTCAGTGCCGCAAGTAAGATCAGTCCCGGCTTTTACTGCGAGCGCGGACGCTTCCGCCTCAGTCTTCAGATATTTATGACGCAGGTAAATGTCGTCGATCGCGCCGCAATCTGAAACCACATAGCCGCCGAATTTCCATTCGCCGCGCAAAATGTCGGTCATCAATTCCTTGTTGATGCAACAAGGCTCGGTGTTCATGCGGTTGTAAGCGCACATCACCGAATACGCCTTGCCTTCAACGATCGTCGCCCGGAACGCGGGCAGATAAGTTTCGCGCAAATCTCTTTCGCTGGCCTGTGCGTCGAACGTATGACGCTGCGGCTCCGGTCCGCTGTGCACCGCGTAGTGCTTGGGCGTAGCGATTACTTTCAGGTATTTCGGATCGTCGCCTTGAAGACCTTTGACGAATTCCACGCCCAGACGGCCGGTGAGATAAGGATCTTCGCCATACGTTTCTTGTCCGCGGCCCCAACGCGGGTCGCGAAAGATGTTGATGTTGGGACTCCAGAACGTGAGCCCTCCATAACGCTGGCGCTGATTCTGACGAATGAATTCATGATGCTTCGCGCGCGCCTCAGTCGAGATCACATCAGCGACGCTATGCATGAGATTGGTGTCCCAGGTCGCCGCCAGACCGATCGCCTGCGGAAATACCGTCGCATAGCCGGCCCGTGCGACACCATGCAGGGCCTCGTTCCACCAGCCGTAGGCGGGAACATGCAAACGCTCAATCGCCGGCGCCGCATCGATCATCTGCGACACCTTTTCTTCCAGGGTCATGCGCGAGACCAGATCGTCAACGCGCTTTTCGATGGGAAGGGAAGGATTCTGATAAGGAGCAGGCGATTGGCCCGACGTCGTTTGGGTTGCCGGTTTGAGGAGGCAGAGAAGACACAACGACACCAGAAAAACGGCGAAGCTGATTTTCCGTTTGTTGTTTTTCACGTCGCGCTTGATCGCTGTCCAGGTTGAGTGCTACGGGAAGCGAGTTATATCACAAACGATTATTACAAAAGTCGAATTTGCGTGAGGTGAAATCTCGCGTCAAAACGCCTGGCGGCCGACAAAGCGTAGTATAGTTCTCATCGCTATGACCGAGTCGAAACTTCCGAATCTTTCAGAATTACAAGCAGCTCAGGGATTGATCAGTCGTTATATGCCGGCAACGCCCCAGTTTCGCTGGCCGAGTTTGGGCCGTGAAGCAGGCTGCGAGTTATGGATTAAGCACGAGAACCATACTCCAACCGGGTCGTTCAAGATGCGCGGCGGACTCGTGTACCTGGACTGGTTACGCCGCGAACATCCGGAGGTCACCGGAGTAATCACAGCTACGCGCGGAAATCACGGGCAGTCGATTGCTTTCGCTGCGGGTCAACTCGGATTGAAAGCGGTGATCGTGGTTCCCCACGGCAACAGCCGCGAAAAGAATGAAGCAATGCGCTCGCTGGGAGCCGAGGTGATTGAGCACGGCCAAACTTTCCATGATGCCGATCATCATGCAGAGCAATTATCTGCCGAGCGTAGCCTGTTTCGAGTTTCTGCATTTAATCCGTTGCTGGTTGCCGGCGTTGGTACCTATGGGCTCGAGTTGTTTTCAGCGGTGCCGGATTTGGATGCTGTGTACATTGCGATCGGCTGGGGTTCCGGAGCATGTGGGTTGGCGGCCGCGCGCAATGCGCTGGGACTGAAGACGAAAATTATCGGAGTAGTGTCAGCTCAGGCCCCTTCATATGCGCGCTCGATCGAGCAGGGAAAAATCGTTGAGATTCCGCCGCAGACTCGAATCGGAGACGGAGTCGCCGTCGCTTATCCCCACCCCGGGGCGTTTGAACTTGTCCGCGATCAGATTGAACGGATCGTCGAAGTAGACGATGAAGCTATCGAAGCAGCAATGCGCACTTACTTTCGGTGTACTCACAACGTGGCGGAAGGTGCGGGCGCGGCCGCGCTGGCGGCGGTGCTTCAGGAGCGTGAAGCCGTAAACGGGAAAAAGGTCGCTGCGATCCTCACGGGCGGGAACGTCGATACCGAAGTCTATGCTCGGGTCCTGTCAGAGCGAAGCGTCAATTGATTGGTGGCGCGGACCGGCGACATCATTTCGAAGGTGCGTTAGCATCCGGCTCAAACAGTTCAATCGGATTGCCGTCAGGATCTTCCAACTGAATTTGCTTCCCGCCCGGTCCCGTTTCCATGTCGTTGCGGAAATGCAAACCCATTTTCTTCAGCTCCTCAATTCGCGCGGGCAAGTCGTCCACCTGCAAGATTATTCGATTCCATCCACCCGGCTCCTGCTTTTGGCCATCGGGCATCGGCCGCGATCCTGAAGCTCCCGGTCCGCTTAAGATCAATTTAAAGTTGGCCCCCGACACCTGGCCGAAAGCCGGCAGGTGCTGCAGGTCCAACTTCAATCCAAGTTTTGAATAGAACTCGATTGACCGGGCAACATCTTTGACCTGATACCGAATTCCCCAGAGACCCTTGATGTGATTCTGTGGCTTGTCCGAAGACTGTGATGCTGTTTGACTCATAGGAACCCCTCTACCGGTGACAGGATAATTGAAAGTTGTCGCTCTCACCTTTCCAGTTCCTTGCATTTCCATTTTCAATCTGACCGTCTCGCACCGGCCTGGGCGATCCAACTGACCGCATCCGCGTGGCCCAGTCTGTTTATACATCTACAGAGGACGTGCTGAAACTCGCACACGCACCTCGGTCGATCAGGTCACCCGCACGTATTAATAACCGTTATTGAAAAGAATGGTGGCCAGGGACGGAATCGAACCGCCGACGCCGGCCTTTTCAGGGCCGCGCTCTACCAACTGAGCTACCTGGCCAATGGCGATTGAGGAATTTGCAGTATAGGAAGGGCTCGGAAGAGTGTCAAATGCACGGTAAACACAAGGCTTTTGGCCATTCGATCGCGGCTAGTGAATCGGGTCACAGCCGCTCGAACAAAGTCGTTGACGGATGATTTCAGCGGAGTATAATTTTCGGCGTCGGGTCGGGGCTGACCCCAAAGTCAGCGGTTGCAAGAGCCGTCCGACGTTGACATCGATACCGCCTGCCTGTGCCAGCTCGGCCGCCGAGTCGCGTCCCCCGCGATCGCAACCTTCGAGCTGGCACATTGTTTTTTAGGAGAGCCAAGTCAGTACCGGGAGCGGTAGCGACCGGGTCACATTTCGCAATAGCTTGGAATGCGCGACCGGTCGCTACCGCTCCCGGTACTGACACTCTCGTCTGGCCTACTTAATCGTCTTGATCGGCGGCGCCGCTCTCGCCGGCACTTTCGTCGGATTGTTTTTGATCTTCGTCATCAACTCCGCAATGCCACGTTCCAATTGCGGATCCTTGCCGGCGATTTCCGACTGCGGATCATTCTCGACTTCGATGTCGGGATCGACACCGTAGCCTTCGATCACCCATTGGCCCTTGCTATTCGCCAGCGCCGAACCGGGAACGAAGATGGTGCCGCCGTCGATGAGTGGCCCGCGACTGCCGATGCCCACGACGCCGCCCCACGAACGCTTGCCGATCAATGGCCCAAGTCCAGCCTCGCGAAACATGTACGGGAAAATGTCACCGTCTGAAGCCGAATTCTGATCGAGCAGCGCGACCATCGGGCCCAGGAAGACGCCGTCGGGATAAGTGTTGCCGAAGTCATCTGTCCGCGAATAGTTGACGCCGAGCATCTTGCGACGCAGACGCTCAATTAGCATGCGCGAGACATTGCCGCCGCCGTTGGCCCGCACGTCGACAATCAAAGCCTCTTTGTCCATTTGCGGATAGAACCACTTGATGAACTCGCGAATGCCGTTCGCACCCATGTCGGGAACGTGAATGTAGCCGATGCGTCCGCCGCTGGCGTCGGCCACGCGCTTTTGATTGCGCGTGACCCAATCGAGATAGATCAAGTTGCCTTCGTCGGTGATCGGCCGATACGAAACGACGCGCGATCCGTCCATGGTCGGCTTGCTGTTGACGGTCAACGAAACTGGATTGTCTGCTTTGTTGCGCAGCATGCGGTACACATCGTCAGTTGCTTTCAATTCATCACCGTCAACCGCCAGCACGTAATCGCCAACGTGAATGTTCACGCCGATCTCGGTCAGCGGCGAGCGATAGATGTCTTCTTCGTTCTGACCTGCGAAGATCTTCGAGATGCGATAGCGCCCGGCTGTCTTATCCAGTTCAAAGCGCGCGCCCGGCAGTCCCACGCGCGGCCGCGCCGGAATCTGGAAATCGCCGCCTTCGACATACGCGTGCTGAATCGTCAATTCAGAAACCATTTCTGAAATGACGTAGTTGAGATCTGAACGATGCGCGACGTATGGCAGCAAAGGCTTGTACTGCTCGCGTAGCGCGACCCAGTCATAGCCGTGCATGTTCGGCACGTAGAACCAATCGCGATAGCGCCGCCAGACTTCATTGAAGATCTGGTTCCACTCTTCCACCGGCACGCGATCGACCACCAGGCCGGCGATCGAAACCGGCTTGCGGCTCTTGTCCCCCTGAGGTGTTGCATCGTAGAGGCCAAAGCCTTGCGCCGTGCGCGTGAGAATTTTCGACCCGTCGCGCGAGAGCGCGAAGCCGCCGCCAAAATCGTCGATGAGGGTGGTTTCCTTGCGATCCTTCAGCGAAAAGATTTTAAGTTGTGGCGGTCGATCACCTTGCCGGCCATAGTAAAAGGCCGGGCCGGTTGAATAAATCAAAAAGCCTGGCTTGGCGGCAATTCCGCCATAGTTGTCCGCGCCGATAGGCACGCGCGCGACGCGACCGGAGATGCCGTCGAAATCGATCGTCATCGTCCTGGGCGCGGGCGGGGTCGCCGGCTTGGCCTCGGCGGGCTTCTCGCCGTCTTCCTTCTTTTCCGCAGGCGCGCTTTCGTCCTTCGGCTTGGTTACCGCGGCTTCATCGCTTTCCGCCGGAAACGGATGCTTCACGTCTTTGCGCAAAGCCATCGCGTACAGATAGACATCGCGGTTCGTCGCATAGTTGAATTCAATGTTGGAAATTTGCGGGGCGAACTCGCGCTGACTGGCGAAGTACAGGTAATTACCCTGTGGGTCCCAGACCGGACTGCCCGCATTGAACATGTCGTCGGTGAGCCGGCTTAACTTGTTATCAGCGGCATTCCAGACATAGATCGATGCGAAACCGCTGCCTCTGGTCGACATACTGAAAGCGAGATAGTTACCGCTCGGCGACCAGGTGTAGTCGCGGATCTGGTTGCGCGGTGTCTTGGCGACCTCAGTCATTTTCTTGTCGGCGAGGGTGACGACGAAAACCCTGCCGTCCTTATCCGAGAACGCGATGCGTTTGCCATCGGCCGACCATTCCGGCTGATAACGCATCGCCTGGCCGCCGGTGGTCAACTGCGTCGGCGGCTTCGATCCGTCTTGCGGCACGACGTAGAGTTCTTCCTCGCCGCTCAGGTCAGAGATGAAAGCGATCTGCGATCCGTCCGGAGACCAGGTGGGCCATTTATCGTGAGCACCCGGGGAATGCGTAAGATTGCGAGTCGGCCCCTTTTCGATCGGCGCGGTGAAAATATCGCCACGCGCGGAGAACAACGCGCGCTCGCCCTTTGGACTCAGCTCGTAAGACTCGATGTTGTTGGCGGCCGAAACGCGACTGGGCCGGCGCGCTAACCCGTCATCAGGGACCGTGATCGAAATCGGCGAGGCCTTGCCGTTCTTCGTGTCGAGGACCTGCAACTCGCCATCGATTTCATAAACGATGCGAGCTTGATGATCCGTACTGGGCCAGCGAATGTCCCACTGTTTGTTCTGCGTGACCTGCGAAGTCTTGCCGCTTTTTGTGTTGTAAGCGTAGAGATTGAAGTGACCGTCGCGATCTGAGTTGTAGTAAATCGTGTCGCCCATCCACATCGCATCGCGCGTGGCCCGCGGGCCTTCGGTGATCGGCTTCGCCGCGTTCGTTTTCAGATCGAAGATGTAGAGCTTATTTGCCTGGCCGCCGCCGTATCTCTTCTCAGGCCGGAAGTCGCGCGATTGCGGCGAGTAAACCATCTGCCCGCCGTCAGGAGAATAATCACCGGAACCTGCTTCCGGCATCGGCAGCGCTTCCGCCGGGCCGCCTTCGACTGAAACGGAATAGAGCCGCGCAATCGGCAATGTCCACGAGTCGCGCAGCGACTTGAAAAAGATGTGCGAGCCGTCTTTGCTCCAGCCGTAAACCTGATTGTCCCAGCCCCAGCGCGGCGTCAAAGGTCCTTTCGCCGGATAGTACGTCAACTGCCGCGGCACGCCGCCGGTCGAGGGAACGACATAGACTTGTTCGTCGCCGTCGTACTGGCCGGTGAACGCGATCCATTTTCCATCAGGCGAAAACTTTGCGAACACTTCCATGCCGGGATGCGCAGTCAGACGAATCGCGCTGCCACCATTCGCCGGCGCCGTCCAGATGTCGCCGCCATAAGTGAATGCGACCCGGTCGCCGTGAATGTCGGGAAAGCGCAGCAGCTTGGTCTGGGCCATGGCGCTTACGGAGAACAGCAGCGTTAGAACGATGAGAGTTGGAGCAAAGATGGGAAGTTGAATTCTCTTATACAAGGGATTTCCTCCTGAGAAAAAATTCAGTTTTTCGGATTTATGTACCGGCGATTTGTAGCAGACTACACCAAAATGCGAACTCGGTTTTACGAGTGAGGAGCTGAGGAAGTTTCAGAAAGTGGCCGCTTACAGCGTGGAACCGATAACGCATTCGCGTCGGCGCCACGAGAGCCTAATCAAACTGCGCATGCCAGCGGACGAGGCCGCCTTCCCGTTCGAGAAATTTGTTCAGGCCCGGCAGCGCGCGAATGTCGGCTTTGATGGCTTTGGCGTTCTGTTTTTGGGGCCGCACGTCAAAGGCTCGCCCAGTCAAGTGGCGGCTAATTTTCGAACGCTCGTCCTCCGACATCGTGTTCATCACCTGGGTGAGGCCCGCGGTAATTTGGTCGACCGTCACGGCCTCGGGGTGAGCATCGACCCACGCCTGGAGCTTTTGGCCCTTGATGTACGTATTACCAATCCACTTTCGATTGTGCGTGACGTTACCCGCCATGGCGTGTGCCTGCTGCCGCACGTCTCGACGGCCGCTCGTGAACTCAATATTCGGGTGTTTCCCTAAAAGTAGCTTGGCCGCCGCTTTCGCGGTGGGTGCAAGATTCATCTCATCGATTGTCATGATCGCCTCCTGAGGTCTAAGGATGGGCTGGATGCCTTAAAAGCGAAGACTTGCAGTCGGACGTCAGCCTGCTCAAATGCGCTGAGAGAATATTCGCCGCGATTTAGTTAGTCAATGATTTCGGTGGCGACTTTAGCGCTTGAGTTTTGGAAGCAGCGATGGGAAGCGAACTGAGTAATGAAGACCTTCTCGACCCCGGCGTCGTCCATCTGCCGCAGCATCTCTGCGATCGAAGCAAACCGCGGCAGCCCGCCAATCGCTTTCTCCATTCGACAAATGAGCTCGCCTGTTAATTCGTCCCTGGGCAAGGAACTCCGCCTGCGCGGCTTACAAGCCCGAGTAATTCAGGCCGGCCGGATTCGCTCGGGTGAACTGGCCCGAAAGGTTTGAGCCAACTCGCGACTTTCATCGATTCCAGGTAGGTGGCGAATTCACATAGGAAAAAGCCGGAAGCCTCGCTCGCCTGCATTTCTTGCGATTCAAGTCTTTCGAGCGGATACTTTCGATCAGAAGCGAACGCCCGCAATCCGAAGGTAATTATCCCAATGAAACCAATTCTCCGAATCTCGTTCTTCACTGCTTTGCTGTTTCTGTGCCCGGCAGCCGCGCTGGCCCAGGCCTACGGTGAAGTTGCGTTTGTGAATTCCGGGCCGGCGGCGGCGCAGGCAGACTTTCTTCTCGGCCTGGCGCAGCTCCACAACTTTGAATACGACGATGCGGCCGAGCACTTTCGCAAGGCGCAACAGCTTGCTCCCGATTTCGCTTTGGCGTTTTGGGGCGAAGCCATGACGAAGAATCATGCGCTTTGGCATGAGGAAGATGTTGCTGCTGCCCGCGCGATTCTCAAGCGGCTCGGTCTCACTCCGGAAGCGCGGCTCGGCAAAGCCGGCACGGAGCGAGAGAAACTATATCTACAGAGCCTTGAAGTTCTCTTCGGTGAGGGCACGAAGGAAGAGCGTGATCGCCGTTACGAATCGGTGCTCGCGGAAATACATCGCAAGTTTCCCGACGATGTCGATGCCGCTGCCTTCTACGCGCTGGCCATCCTGGGCACTGCCGAGCACGGGCGCGATTTCGCCACGTACATGCGCGCGGCCGCCGTGCTCGAAGAGATCTTTCCGCAACATCCCCGGCACCCGGGTGTCGTTCACTACCTGATTCATAGTTACGATGATTCGATCCACGCTCCACTTGGTCTGCGTGCTGCGCGCATCTATGCGAAGATTGCGCCCCAGGCTGGTCATGCGCAGCACATGACTTCCCACATCTTCCTTGCCCTCGGCATGTGGGATGACGAAGTCAAAGCCAACGAAACCGCTATCGCGGTTGGCAACCGCCTTCGCGAGAAAGCTGGAAGGCCGCCGGGCTTGTGTGGTCACTACAACGAGTGGCTGGAGTATGGCTATATGCAGCAGGGGCGTGTGGCTGATGCGCGCCGGATGGTCGAAGGCTGCCGCCAGGCGGTTGAGCGGGCGGTGGCCCCTCATGACATGGCTCCGGGAAATAAGGCGATGGGAAGCATGGTGATGTCGCCCAATATGCTGGTTGAATCATATGCTGACATGCGTGCCAACTTCATAATCGACGCTCAACTCTGGAACGAGGACATGGTCCGCTCGATCCTGCCGGCTGGTGACTATCCGATGGCCCAGTTGACTTTCGATTACACCAATGCGCTCGCGGCTATTCGGCGCGGCGATCTCCCAGGCGCGCGCATAGCTATTTCCAAAGCCGAGAGTGACCGTCAACAAGTTTTAGCCAGAGGGACGGAGCAAAGGTATGCAGATCCCAGGAGAGATCAACGCCTCGCTATCCTCATCGAACAATTGCGGGCGCTACTCACTGGCGCTGAAGGAAAGGGAGAAGAGGCCGTCACTGAGTTGAAGCGAATCGCCGCAAAAGAAGACGCCATGTCGGTGGAATTTGGACCGCCGGCAATTTATAAACCGACGAACGAACTCCTGGGCGAGCTCTTGCTGGAACTGGGTCGTTCCGCTGAAGCCCGCGACGCCTTCCAAGTCGCTCTGGGTCGTGCGCCTGGCCGCAGGTCAGTAGTTCAGGCACTTGCTCGTGCCGACAATAAGATGATGGGCGCGAAGTAGTCCGGGAACTGACGTGGCATATAAGCAAACCTCGGCTCGCGCCGGGTAAACTCCCAAATGGCCCCGATCGGATCCTCTGAGTGCGGAGAATCTTCCATCCGGTACGCGTCTGGCGCTGGGCCATGTCAGTACTTACCGGCCTCCGCTCGTGCAGTATCTCGCTGATTGTTCGTCGTGAGACGCCAAGCAGTCGCGTAAACGCGTCTTGCGGATCAACCCGGCCTCGATATCTCATTTCCGAGAGTCCGCGGAGCGGACGTCAGCGTAAAGCCTGGGGCGCAAGCCCCAGGATCTCGCGAGGAAAAAACGTTCAAGCCCGCGGAGCGGGCGACAGCCGTTAGGGGTTGAAGGATGCCGCCCACTTCGCGGGCTCAA
>Ga0207686_10000180_pt1 | contig 48682 bp, 29 predicted proteins | sample KBSM24metaG_FD_184396 | JGI IMG/M metagenome (GOLD analysis project Ga0207686, IMG submission 184396) | Miscanthus rhizosphere microbial communities from Kellogg Biological Station, Michigan, USA - KBS M2-4 metaG (SPAdes) (version 2) | ecosystem: Host-associated > Plants > Roots > Rhizosphere >...
ACCGACATCAATCTTCACAACCACGATCTCGTGGTCGCGACGCAGGGACGCGCGTTTTGGATCATCGACGACATCAGCGCGTTGCATCAGCTCGGACCGCAGACGACGACCAGCGATGCGTATCTATTCAAGCCTCGTGATGGTTATCGAACGAGGGTGGCTCCGGCTAATCTCGGGCCTGCGCTCGAATACTATCTTCCGGCAAACGTGACTGGGCCAGTGACGTTGGACATTCTCGATGCGAAGAGTGTGGTGGTGAATTCGTACAACAGCGAGACGCCGGTAAATACAGGTCGGGGCGGCCGTGGCGGGGGCGCCGGCGCAGGTGGCGAGACAGCTGCGCCGGAAGATCCCGATGCGGCGCCGGCCAGAAGATTCGGACCACCGCCGACGCGGGTGACCAAAACCGCTGGTCTCAATCGCGTAACCTGGGACGTGAGAAACAAGGAAGGTGTAACGTTGCCGCCCGGAAAATATCAGGCGCGGCTCAAGGTCGGCGATAAGACATTCACCGAAGGTTTCAATCTGCTGATCGATCCCCGCGTGGCCGAAGACGGCGTGACAGTTGCCGACTTGCAGGAGCAGTACGAACACAACCTGCGCATGCGCGAGATGGTGACGCAAGTGAATCAACTGGTCGCCCGCGTGCGCGAGTCGCAAACCAAATTGCGCAATGCTTCGACCGCCGACAACGAAATGGCCGCGAAAGTAAACGCGATCGCAGCGAAGCTTTTGACTGAGCCGGTTCGTTACAGCAAGCCGGGACTGCAAGCGCATATCAATTACCTCGCGAGCATGACCGCGAACGTCGATCAGAAAATCGGGCGCGATGCAATTGAGCGCTACAACGTGCTGAAGAAGGAGTTGGATGATTTGCGCGCCGAGGTTGATCGAGTATTAGGACCGGCGACCGGCATTACGAACGATCGTTAAATCGGCAGTGTGTCAGTACAGAGAGCGGTAGCGACCGGATCAGGAGGAACCTCTGAGAATCGAGCGGGACTTCCTGATCCCGTCGCTACCGCTCCCGGTACTGACACAGAGAGCAGACAGCGAAGTTCCTCACGACAACAACCGCGTCAGAGAATTTGGATGGATGTGCCAGCTTAATAAACCCGCCAGGCCCATAAAGACGCCAAAGAACGTTGGCACCATCGCGATGATGAATAGCCAACGCTTTTGCGTGAGCGCAGTAACTGCGAGAAGCGAAATCGCGATCGCCAGCATTGCGTCAGACAGATCGAATTGATCGTCGTGAAAGTTTAGTTCGTTGTAGGTTTGATCGGCCTTGTCGGCATCTGCCTGCTGCACTTTCTTCTTTTCGCTCTGGTCCTGCGCCAATGCTTGATAAGTCTTGATTTGTTCCGCGATGACACTTTGTGCCGCCTGCGAAGCTGACGCCTGCAGGGCCTTTAATTGCGCCACGGTTGAGTTCGCGACCTCCTCGCGAATGTTCCGCGCCTGATACCACGCGTAGCTGTCGATCTTGTCAGCCTGTGCCTGCTGCATCGCCTGGACAATGTTGTCGTCCTTAACTTTGCAGATGCCCATGAAGGTGGCGAGTAGCGCTACTGAGATTGCGACCATCGTGTTGAGACGCCCTCGCGCCGCCGACGTCTCCTTCTTAGTTGGTTTCTTATTATCGTTATCGTCGTCTTCGACGTATTGCATCGGATCAGGTTCCATGGCGACTGCTCCTTTTGCGAATGGGTGGATAATACCATTCGCTTCTATCGCTTGAGCCGATTCAACACCCGTCGCAACTTGGTTGAGATCCGCACGCGGTTTCCATCACGCAAATCAGCCCGGGCAAACCCGCGCTGAATGGTTAAGTCGATGTCCTGGTCGCTTAGGAAGCCCTCTGCGCGCGCTTCATTCAAGTACTTGAACCAAAGATTGCCGTAAGGGTGACCGGGAAATTTCCAGGGCTGGCTAAAGAGATTCGTATAGTGAATCAGCTTGGTATCTGCGCCGGCTTGATCGAAAGAGTTCCATGAAAGATCCAGCTCAGCTATTTGATAAGGACGGCGAGCCAGGAACCGCTTGCCCATCTGTGAGAATTCAGTGTAGGTGTACTCTCCCCGATCGATTTCGTCGAAAATGTCGCGCAGCGGAAAGCGCGACCGTTCGCAATCGATCAGCAGCACACTCAGGCCCCACATCTTCTCGCCATTACTTTCCGCATACTCCCGTTTCGCCAGAAAATCGTGCTCGCCGATTGGCAAATCAAACAGACTTCCAATGTCTCTCAGGCAGACAGTGTCCGAATCGAGATAGATGGCATGCCCCCGGTAATCACAGAGTTCCGGGATGAGATACCTGTAGAGACTGAATTCCGTTTTGTTCTGATACTTGAGGTCGAGCGGCAGCGGCGCCGGTTTGGGGGCCTGTCCCTCTTTCTCAACTGCGTTGTGGGTGCCGTTAAAAACTGAAATATCGAGCTCGCGACGGGTGTGTTTATGTAACGAGTAGATCAGAACCTTTCTTTCAAGCAGACTTTGCTCGCCTGACCCGATAAAGATTTTCACCGGCTGCGCTGACATCTACGCTTCCAGAACCTCTTCGAGCGTGATGCGGTCAAACACGTCCAGCTTACCGCCGCGCGTGGCGTTCCAAATCTTTCCTTCGTTGGCGTCGTAAAAGTTTTTGGCGCAGAGCATGGCGCGCAGAGCGCGGTTGAGTTGCGGAGCGTAACGCTTTTCGCCCGGCCGAAAGTATTGGGAAGTGAAATGGTCTGAAGGGTGTTGAGGGTTGTGCACAATCGTGTCGGCGCCGTTGTGACTGAGTGTGTAGTCAAAGTCCACGCCGAGCAGATACACCTGCCTGAATCCCATGAAGTAAGCAAGTTGCAAACTTATGTAAGTAACCATGTAGCCGCAGAACACATGACGGCTGGCGTTTCCTGAGAATCTGGGAAAGCGGTTCAGGTCCAGGAGAGTCCGTGGATACATGGCGACGTCCTGGTCGCCGCGAAAACATGAACCCCAGTCATCACTAACGAATTTGACGAAGCCGCGAAGCTCACGGATGGCGTTGTGATGTTGCCGGATCATGTGATCGTCTTCCACTACGTAATAAGACGGCCGCCAGTCAGTCTCTGCAAACGCGAGATAGATTTTGTTGGCCGCAAAGGTGGTCTCCGACCTCAAGCGCGAAAGATCTTCGATGGTGAGGCTGGGCCCATTACCGATGATAAAACAGCGCTCACCGAGATGGCGGTTTTTGAACTGCTTGAGATGTCGATTGCGAATGAAGTTTGTGCTGCGCTTCTTGAGAAAGGGCAGAACGCGCTCACGATTGCGATAAACGTAGAGTGGATTGAGACACTGATCCAACATCATAACGTTTAGGTGGCGGAGTCGGGGCGCCCGCGAAGAAGAACCAGGAGCGCAGCGCTTCGGATGGCCAAGACTATCACAAGGTCGAGTGAGAGTGAATGGTTTTCGAAGTCTGGTAGTGATCTAGTGGTGTGTTGCCATTGCGGCTTGCGCTCAGACGGCAAGCCGACAAACGTGCCGTCGCCCACCGGCTCAATACCGGAGGCTATGGCCTGTGGGACAAACAGGACCCATTCCTCGCATCACGTGCCCAGCCTGACGGTCGGGCTTCTGACACCCATTGAGCGCGGCGATATTAGCAGATAAATGCCTTCTGAATATCGCGACTTAGAGTAGAATAGCCGCCGCCATTGCCAAGCTCTGTTTCGAAAGGTGAGTCTATGCGAATTCGATTGCTGCTGATTGTCATCACGGTTAGCTGTTTCTTCGTCCCTGCGTACGCGCAAAAGCGAAAGATCACCGAGAAGGATTTATTCAACTTCGTATGGATTGCCGATCCGCAAGTTGCTCCCGATGGATCACGCGTCGCCTTTGTGCGCGTGACCGTCAACTCGCGCAAGGATGGCTACGACACGGCGATCTGGACCGTCTCGACTGCAAGCGGTGAATCGCGCCAGATGACTGCCGGCCCCCGGGACGGGCAGCCGCGCTGGTCGCCTGACGGAAAATATCTCTGCTTCGTGCGTGCGCCTGAGGCGAATGGCCGGGTCGAGCCATCACAACTTTTCATGTTGCCGATGGAAGGCGGGGAAGCGTTTCAATTCACCTCGGTGCCGCGCGGCGCGGGCGGGCCGCAGTGGTCTCCCGACGGCAAGCTGATCGCATTCGGCAACGGCGCGACCGCGGAGGAGATCGCGAAAGCTGCGCCGCGGCCGAGCCCGGCACCCGGGGCCAGCCCCAGCCCGAGCGCGTCGCCCGAACGCGAGAGCGACGTGCGCGTGATCACGCGCGCGGTCTATCGAAACAACGACGCGGGGTATCTCGATTTCAAACACCCGGGGCACATCTGGGTAGTCACCGCGCCGAAGACGGGTGACGAGAAAGTCACGCCCAAACAACTAACGAGCGGTCGTTATTCCGACGGCAACGTGACGTGGGCCAAAGACAGCTCGCGCATTTATTTCACCTCGGATCATCGCGACGAGCCTTATTACGAACTGGGCCAGACCGACATTTACTGGCTGCCGGTGACCGGTGGCCAGCCGGCGAAGCTTACGTCGTTCGACATGGGCGCCGGAGCATTTTCCGTGAGTCCGGATGGAAAACAGGTCGCATTTTATGCGTCGACAAATCAACCTGTGCGCTCGTACACGGAACCCGATCTTTGGGTCATGGATCTGGCGGCAGATGCAAAGCCGCGCAGCCTGACCAACGATTTCGATTTCGATCTCGGTGGCGGCGTCGGCGGCGACAACACCGCGCCGCGTGGTGGCGGCGGGTTTCCGCCGGTTTGGTCGAGGGACGGGAAGACAATCATCGCGCTCGTCGGCAAGCAGGGAAAAGCGATGCTGGGATCCTTCGATGTGGCGACCGGCAAAGAAACTGACGTAAGCGCAAACAACGAAGCCATCGTCAGTTTTCGCGCAACGCCGGACGCGTCCAAATTTGCGCTGCTGATTTCGACGCCGACTAAGATTGGCGATCTCTATTGGTTCGATAAAGCCAGTGGCACGCGCAAACAGTTGACTCACGTTAACGACGAATTGTTTTCGAAGTTGAATCTCAGCGAGCCGGAAGAGATTTGGTACACGAGCTTTGACGGCAAGAAGATTCAAACCTGGGTGCAGAAGCCGCCCGACTTCGATCCGTCGAAGAAGTACCCGCTGATTCTCAACATCCACGGTGGTCCACACGCCGCGTACGGTTGGGTCTTCGATCACGAATTTCAATTCATGGCCGCCAAGGGTTACGTTGTGCTTTATCCGAATCCGCGCGGCAGCACGACCTATGGTCAGGACTTCGGCAACATCATTCAGTATCACTATCCCGGCGATGACTATAAAGATTTGATGACCGGCGTCGATGAAGTCATCAAGCGCGGCTATATTGACGAAAGTAAGTTGGGCGTGACGGGCGGCAGTGGCGGCGGCCTCCTGACTGATTGGACCGTCGGGCACACGACGAGGTTTGCGGCAGCAGTCGCGCAACGCGACATAGCTAGTTGGGCCGACTGGTGGTACACGGCCGACTTCACACTGTTCCAGGCGACCTGGTTCAAAGCCGCGCCGTTCGACGATCCGGAAGACTTCAAAGCGCGCTCACCGATCACTTACATCAACAACGTCAAGACACCGATGATGTTCATTCTCGGCGAGGCCGATTGGCGCACGCCGACCTATGCCGGTGGCGAAGAATTCTTCCGCGCACTCAAATACAAAAAGATTCCGACGGTAATGGTGCGCTTCCCGAACGAGAGCCACGAACTTTCGCGTTCGGGCCAGCCCTGGCATCGCATCGAGCGCCTGCAACACATCACCGGCTGGTTCGATAAATGGCTGCTGGGTGTCCCGAAACCGGAATATGACATTGGCACGCCGGACACAGCCACGGCGAGCGCGAAGCCGTGAGTGACGTGCGATCACACGTCGCAAACGTGAATCACTTTTAGGGAAAGCCCTTACATTACTGGGCTGGTTTGATAAATGGATGATTGGGATGAAGAAGTCGGAGTATGAGGTGGCGGGGCAGTGAAGAATAAGAGAAGGCGCACAACTCCCGCGCGCCAACCGACACAGCTAGAACTGATCAAGCAGGGCGTCGGTATTTGGAATGAGTGGCGCGAACGGCATTCGGACATAAAGCCGACGCTCAGCTATGCGACACTATCAGGCTCCGATCTAAGCGGAGCAAATCTGACATATGCCAATCTCAGTTATGCTGATCTCTCAGGGTCTAATCTAGCCCGCGCTGATCCTCGTTTTGCCAACCTCACTGAGGCAAATTTGGCCCAAGCTGACTTAACATCGGCTCAACTGCAGCTTGCTAATTTAAGCGGAGTTCATCTTGAGGAGACGAAGTTAGTTTCGGCGGTCATAGGGAGAACTACATTCGGTAATAACGATCTCAGTGCCACAATTGGGTTGCGTCGCCTCTATCATGCCGGCCCATCGACGATCGGTATCGACACATTATTTAAGTCTGACGGCAAAATTCCAGATGAGTTCCTTCGTGACGCCGGTGTCCCCGAAGACTTTATTACCTTTCTGCCCTCGTTGATCGGTCAGGCAATTCAATTCTATTCATGCTTCATAAGTTACAGCCACCAAGATGAAGACTTTTCGCGCCGCATCCATTCGCGAATGAGAAGCGAGAATCTGCGAGTGTGGTATGCACCAGAGGACATGAAAGGTGGAAGAAAACTCGATGAAGAAATTTTTCGGGCGATTCAAATTCATGACAAATTGCTTCTGGTGCTCTCCGAGAGCAGTATGAGAAGCGAATGGGTCGCAACCGAAATTCGTCGAGCCAAAAGAGTCGAGCGCGAAGAACATCGGCGAAAACTATTTCCAATCCGACTGGTTGACTTCGAGAGGATCAGATCATGGGAATGCTTTGATGCCGACAGCGGCAAAGACCTGGCGGCGGAAGTGCGCGAATACTACATCCCTGATTTCTCTGACTGGAAGGATCACGATTCGTTTGAATCAGAATTCGCCAAATTGCTGCGCGATTTGAGAGCTACAGAAAGATAGAATTCAGAGATAACTTCTCACGACATGCATGAAGACTTTGAAGTCATCGGTAAGATTGAGTCGATCGAAACAATTGCTGTTGGACCAAGCATTCGTGAGCTTCATCGCCTGCGCAAGGCGTTCGGGCATGGCCGATGGCGCAAACTCAAAGGCATTGCGACGGTGCGTCTTGAAGATGGTACAATTTGCCGTGCAGAACTTCATTGGTATGAAGCGCATGGCATCGGGCGAAAGAAGCTGAAGATCAAACAGTACCTGGATTAAGCGATATGAGCACCACGATCACCTCGTACGTCCTATGTATCGACGATGGCGGTTACCCGGAGTCGTTGGAAGTTAGGAAAATCTATCCGGTGCTGCCTGACGATAAAGCTGCTTCGCGAGATTATGTGCGCATTATCGACGAGACGGGCGAGGACTATCTGTACCCAATGAAGTATTTTGTGCCGCTTAGTCTTTCCGCAGACGTAATTGGCGCGCTGACGGCGCGCAGTATTGACACCAACCGCTAGGTCCAAATTGTCTGCTTCGCTTGCGATGAGAAGATTCAACGGCATTGTCTATGCTGTCCTGGGCGTGTTTGCGATCATCTATGGAGTCGCAAATTTGTTCTTCCCGGCTATGCTTGTGAAGGAAGCGGCATTCGACTTTCCGCTATCGCACATTCTCCGCGAACAAGCTGCTTTGGCGATCTTTCTCGGATGCATGTCGCTATGGTGCATCTTCAATTATGAACGACGGCGCGCGGTGCACTACTTCCTGATAATGGTTACTACTCTGTTCGCGTGGATCCACTGGTTCGATTACTTGACGGGCCATCTGAATTGGCGAGCGCCTCTGTACAATACCGCGCCGGTGATTCTGTTGCTGGCCATGATGCCGGCACGGGGCAAGCACACAGCATCGTAAGACTTTATGGTTGGTTCAGGAACTCGCGAATCAGACGCTGTTCTTTTTCATCCTTGATGCGAGTGAAAAGCCTGGTTCCGAGACGGGTGATGGTTTCCGGTTTGTCGAAAGGCATCTTGTCGTAAACCTTACCGCCCGGGAAATGGCAAGGCTGGCACTTAGCCTGGAGAATAGGCTTTATGTCTGAATCGAAATTAGGCTTCGGATTGGTTGCCGGGAGCGATGAGATCGTTTCGATTCTCGCCCGTGCGTTCGACTTCGCCAGCAATAACGCACCAGACCCAACCACCAGAAAGGAAATCGCGATTACTAACAACGATCGCATGGCCGCTATGTTACACCCTATGAGCTCGAGCTTATGTAAAGGTTTGTAAACTTTCCCGACATGGCTGAGCGGCCGAATCCGACATTACGTTCACAGAAGCACCGCATCCCCAATTCTAATAACAATATGAATAGTGACCTGCCAAAACCAACGCTCGGTCTGACTGACGCCGAAGCCGAAACTGAATTCGATCGATTACAGAAAAAGCTGGTCCCGCTGTGGCGCTCGATCCAATCCTTTACTCAGGACGAGCAGACAATCGTCGTGGTGCCGTCGTTGACGATTGATTTCGATTGCTCGAGTTCGGAGCTGCAGGCTTACGAAGAGCGCTTTCTGTTTCTGCTTCTGCTGCTGCGACAACCGCGCGCGCGTCTGATTTATGTGACATCGCAGACGATTCATCCGAACATCATTGATTACTACCTCGATTTGTTACCGGGCGTGATTTCGAGTCATGCGCGCAAGCGTCTGTTCCTGGTCTCGCCCCTCGATGCATCGACGCGTCCGTTGTCTTTGAAGCTGCTGGAGCGCCCGCGGCTGATCGAGTATCTGCGTTCGCTGATAATCGATTTCGATCGCGCGCATCTGGTGCCTTACAACACCACGACGTTGGAACGTGATCTCGCGATTCGGCTGGGGATTCCGATGTACGGCGCCGATCCCAAAACGTTTTGGATTGGCACCAAGAGCGGCAGCCGGCAAATGTTTGCTGACGAAGGTGTGGCGCATCCCTTGGGCATCGAAAATCTGACGAGCATCGATGATGTGGCGCGCGCGATTGCCGAGATGCGCCGGCACAAGCCTGCCTTGCGGCAGGTGTTGGTGAAGCTGAATGAAGGTGTGTCAGGAGAAGGGAACGCGCTGGTTGATCTCGAAGCACTGGCTTTTCCCGGAACTTCGGAGCACGACGTAATCCTGCAGCGACTCGAATCGATGAAGTTTGAATTGCAAGGTGTCACTTATGGTGAATACGTAAAGAAGTTGAACGAGCGCGGCGGGATCGTCGAAGAGCGAATCCAGGGTGAAGAGTTCCGTAGTCCCAGCGCCCAAATGCGTATCACTCCTTTGGGCCAGGTCGAAAGATTATCGACGCACGATCAGGTCCTGGGCGGAGCATCTGGTCAAACTTATCTCGGGTGTCGCTTTCCGGCCGATCCGGCGTACGCGGGTGCAATCATGCGCGAAGCGTCGAAAGTCGGGGCGCGTCTGGCGCGCGAAGGCGTGGTCGGGCGTTTCGCCATCGACTTCGTCACGGTGCGCGAACAAAACGAATGGAAGGCCTATGCGATTGAAATTAATCTCCGCAAAGGCGGCACCACCCATCCCTTCCTGACTTTGCAGTTCCTGACTGATGGCGCATACGACGCGGACCATGGCGTCTTTCGCACAGCGCTCGGTCACGAGAAGTGTTTCGTGGCCAGCGACCATCAGGACTCTCCGCTTTACCGGGTGTTTACGCCCGACGATCTCTTCGACATTGTCGCGCGTCACAACATTCACTTCGATCAGACGCGCCAGTCGGGCGTCGTCTTTCACATGATGAGCGCGCTGGGATCGCATGGGCGCGTCGGTCTGACGGCGGTTGGTAATAATCGAGAGGAAGCCGATGCGTTGTTTGCTAAGGCGGTGAGCGTTCTGGATCAGGAAGCGCAAACCGCGCTCGAGCAGCGCGCGGCCGCGGCGGGATAGATTTCTTCAGCGAGGGTGATCGATCAACCGCGAGGATCGTCATCGTCTCGCGGGTCTCCCCGCGCCTCTCTAAATTTCCTGATGACGAAACTGATCCCCGCGTACCCGGCGACGAAGGCAATCACAAGGATGAAGATTACGACGAAGGGTGAAAGGCCATTCATGTTAGTCACCTGTCCTTGAGTCGTGTGATTCTGCGAATGCCCGAAGACCTACACCCGGGCAATCGGGACAGTCCCCGGACGACCTCAAAAACTGACCGTGACAACGGGGACAGTAGAATGCTGAGTCTGCATTTTGCGCTGGCGGCACATCCAGCGCGCCTGCCTCTGAAGACGTGTTCCGTTTCAGATACTCCAGGCACAGCTCTAGTTGCATAGCCGTTGCTTCAGAAACAATCTGCGCGACTTCTGGCCCGGTAACATCGTACGCAAGTGGGTGCTGAAGATCGCGAAGATAGTTGCGCGTGAAGGCGTCTGTCGCTTTGCCCGGGAAAAGGGTAGCCAACACTACCGGACTGTAATCGGAGAGCAGATGCTTGCCCAGCAAATCAGACACTCGAATTGCCACTGGAGGACACAAGACCATTTTGATGACATCCGTTATTCGCTCGGTTGAGCGCGCGCGATAAAGCGTTCTGTGTGCTAAGAAGAACTCGACTGCGATTATTAAGGCGAAACCAACGGTAGCAATTATCAGCGGCAGAATAAGACGAAGCAAACCGTAGATGTTCACCAGGACCGGGGTGGCGACAAACAGAAAGAGGAAGAAGGTAAAACATAAGGACCGAACGGGACGAGTAAGATTTCGAAAAGAGTCCAGGGTTGCCGTTGCTGCTTTCAGATCGAATTGTCGAGCAAAATAATCGCGAACCATTGTCTTTCGTTCAGACAGATTGCCGGCCCGGGTTTCGTTGATGACGTCGGCGAGCATTTGCGCCTGAGCGGCGGTCGCGCATTTGGCGAACCGCTCGTGATTAATCAGGAGATAGGCGCCGTCGGTGCGGCAATTATTCATTTGATCGAACGTGCATTCCCGAATTGGCCGCGGGGCGCGCGCCAGCCGAAATAGCGACTGCGGATTGAAATCGCAAACTCCGGTGGTCGACAGCGAAATAGGAGGAAGATCGGCGAGAAAGATCTGCCCGACCGGTAAAGGATTCAAGATGAATAAGCTGCCGCGCTCGTTTCCCAAAAACCAGTTTCCAAAGGCGGTGTGCCAGGTGCGTCGCCAGGGCGAGACGAAGGCGACAGATTGATTTCTAATCCAGAGCAAACAATCGGACAGATATAAGAGCGCCAGGACCAGGAAGAGGGTTTCGCCGTCCGTCACGATTTAAGTTTCGAATTCCGACTTTCGCGAAAACAGCCGTTTAATCGCGGCGATCACTTTTCGGAAGAAAGCGCTAATTCCCACCGCGCCGGCGACAATCAGTTTCCACAGCCATTTGAATACTCCGGTCTTGACGAGCACGGCTGAGGTGCCGCCGACTATCAGCCCCGTCAAACCGTATTGAGCGATTTTGTCGCCCTGACGAAACTCGCCATATTTTTGTCCCTGGCCGAAACCAAAACCGGCGAGCATCGTTTTGAATTTCGGAAGCGTCTCGGACATCTCGGACGGATCCATCACCAGGGTAACTTCCATGACACCGCGGCGACCGAGCAGTCTGGTGTTGTAGTTGATGACGGGCTGGCCGTCGGTGGTGCCGCGGATGGCCCATTCAAGATTATGAGTCGCGGCATCGTAGCGCGGCGGTTGTTCCCAACCGACGATGGTCATGGTGGACCATCCGCGCCGCTCGCGTTCCTTGTTCGCTTCCGCGGTGCCGGTCTTGATCGATTCGAGTAAAGCATTCGCATCCAGCGAGTTCTTTTCGTCGTCGCGCACAAAGCCAACGTCATCGAATTCAAAGACCGCGAACCATCCTTCATCCGCGGGGGATAGAAAGCCAAGCTCTCTCCCGCTGACCGGATTATGGTTCGCTTCCATGATCGTCTTCGTGTCGTTTGCTCCTGCGAAAACAAAACCGGCCGGCACCTGCACTTCAGCCACGTCACCCAGGTTGCCGGTCGATGGTCCCTTCTGCCACTTAACGTCGTAGTCAGGCGCCGCCGAATCCGGTGTTGGAGACGGACGCGCTTTCTTGCGCGTCTGTCCCGGAGCCGTGAGGATTGTCAGGCACGCAACTATGCAGCAGGCCACGATGCGAATGGTCATGAGTTCCTCCTTATTGGATGTGTTGTGAGACCAACTTCGATTAGCGCCGCACTTATACTCTCGAATCGGATAACGGTCAACGAAAAAGGACGAGAGGTGGTCCTGAGGTAGCAGCTTCACAGGTTCTTATTCAATGGACTTCGAGGAGCAGAATCGCGCAGAACAAGACGCAGGCTAGCGACTTGTGGGATTGAGGGGATTCGGAGCGGCCTGCTTCTTTGGCCAGACAAGTTTGGCGCGCGCCTTTTGCAGAAGCGATCGTGCCCACATGAATTCAGTAGCCAGAATCGCGAGACCCAGCGGGATGACGATAAACGCAGGTCCGGGCAAAACGATCAGGGCAATGCCGAAAAGCAAAACTGTGAATCCTACGACGGCCACGACGATTCGCCTCGCCCATGTCAGACTCCACGTCAAACTCTTGCGACCAATGTTCATTACGGGCACCAACCCATGGACACGAACGTAGGCTTCAGCAGCGCCGAAGCTCACCAAAACGGCGACTGTTGCACAGACTAACCCAGGTCCATCAGGCAACTCCAATCCCAGCACCGTCCGCAGACCGGGCACAAACACGGTCAGCATTTGCACACCCAGGCACAAAAGCACTGCGGCATGCAGACCCAAATTGGTGCGCGGCACTGCGACTATGCGCCGAGCGGAATAAACGAGGAGCAGCTGACTGATACTCGCGTAGAGATACAGCAGCGTGCGCGATGCCGTCGGGCCGTAGCCCAATCGTGAGAGCGCGATCAGCAACATCCCGCCGATCAGAGCTGAAATGCCGCCGACTATGACGATGAAGCGCATCGAAACGGGATCGAGCAGCGGTGAGCGCGGATCGCGCGGCCGGCAATTCATGAGCCCGTGATTTCGATCGAGGCCCAGTACGACCGCGGGTGGTCCGTTGGTAATCACATTGATCCAGAGTAGCTGCATTGCGGTTAAGGGAAGCAGCAGTCCGCCGCTGGTCTCGCGCAGGCCCAAAAGAAATGTCCCCAACGCGCCCGCGACGACGATCAGTGTCAGAGCAAAATTTGCCGCGAAGAGAAAACGGATGAACTTCTGAATGTTTTCATAAATGTTCCGGCCCTCTTTGATGGCGGCGACGATGGTCGCAAAGTTATCATCGAGCAATACCAGATCAGCCACTTCGCGGGAAACGTCACTGCCGCGCAAGCCCATCGCCACCCCGACATCGGACCGCTTCAATGCGGCTGCATCGTTTACTCCATCACCGGTTACGGCGACGATCTCATTGTTGGCCTTGAGTGCTTCAACCAGACGCAGTTTGTCTTCCGGGGCCACGCGCGCGAAGACGTTCGTATCGGTCACCGCATGTTGCACCTCTGCGAGTGAGAGCGATTCGAGATCCGACCCGGTGAGCACCCGGCCGGGCGCGATTCCGACTTCGTTAGCCACCGCGCACGCCGTAGCCGGATGGTCGCCTGTCACCATTATCACGTGCAGCCCGGCCTCGCGCGCCTGACGAATTGATTCAGGCACTTCACTTCGCGGCGGATCCCAGAGCAGGACCAGTCCCAGGAACGTGAGCTGGTCGTCGCCTTCACCTTTTCGACGGCCCAAAGCCAACACGCGAAAGCCTTCGACGGCGTAAGCGACTGCCTTTTCTTCCCAGGCCTGACGCTCGGGATCAGAGAGCCGGCTGCGCTGAAGTAATGCCTCTGGTGCTCCCTTCAGATAACTGACTACTTCGCCACTTTCGTTCACGGTGACCCGCATGAATTTGTACGAGCTGTCGAACGGCAGCACGCTAAGACGAGGGCAGTCACGCAGAATTTCATCGACTGCGACGTTCTGGTTGTTTGCGTATTCAAGCAGCGCCAGCTCCAGAGGATCGCCGGCCGCGGCGCCATCTTCGGCATCGTTCGCGAGCACCATCGCGCGCAACGATCTCTCGGTGTCTGAGGTGTCGAGGTCTTTGACGTGCATCCGATTCTCAGTCAGCGTGCCGGTTTTGTCGGTGGCGATCACAGTTACCGAGCCCAGCGCCTCAACCGCGCTCAGGCGACGCACGACCGCTTTGTTCCGCGCCATGCGCTCAACGCCGAGCGCTAACGTCAAGGTCAGGACCGCAGGCAATCCTTCCGGTACCGCGGCCACGGCGAGCGCCACCGCGAACAGCAGCACGTGACCGAATTTCGAAAGGCCTTCAACGAATAAACCGAAAATTGCCACCAGCGCGGAGAGGATCATGATCCAGCGAGCGATCTGATTGCCGAAGAAAAGCAGGCGCCGCTCGAGCGGGGTCTTTTCGGCTTCGATCGCGCCAATCATCTTCGCGAGATTGCCGGCGGTGCTGGCGGTGCCCGTGTGCGTCACTTCCATGTAGCCTTTGCCGCGAGTCAGCAAAGTGCCGCTGAGCAGATCGTCATCGAGCGTTTTGCCTACGGGTAGGGACTCGCCGGTCACGACCGATTCGTCAACCATCAAACCATGCGCATCGATCAATCTGCCGTCAGCCGGAATACGATCGCCGGCGTCCAGTCGCACCACGTCGCCCGGTACTAGTTGTGCGGAGGGCCGGTGCGCCAGACTGCCGTCGCGCATCACCCAAACCAAGGACTCAGCGAGCTCTTTCAATCTGGCGAGCGCCGTCTCAGCCTTAGTTTCCTGATAGACGCCGAGGCCCGCGTTGAGTACGAGAATCACCGCGATGGCTATCGATTCAAACGGCCAACCTGAATGGGCTCCAATCAACCAGATCGTTAAATCGACTCCGAGTGCGACCAGCAGGATGTAAATCAGTGCGCTGCGAAATTGGTTAATGAACCTGCGCCCAAGGGAGATTGGCCGAGTGGTTGGCAATTCGTTCGGTCCGTGAATCGCGAGCCGCCGTTGGGCTTCGGTATTTGTCAGACCCGGCACTCCATTCATAGACGATCTGATGGGGCACGCTTCGTGCCATCAACTTGAGTCTCTGTGCATCGGTGTGCGACCAGATGCGCGAGGGAATTGAGTATTTTCGGCCAAAACGTGAGGACTTTTCCTCATCGCTCGCGCCCCCGCAAATCTTTCAGCCGCGACTTTTCAGTAACTTTGATCGGTATGAAGCTTGCCCATTTCCTCTGCGATGAATTGACGGAGGATTGTCATGAAAGTTCTGATTGCTTACGACGGTTCACAATGCTCGGAATCAGCGTTGGATGATCTTGTGCACGCGGGCTTGCCGCAGCAGGGCGAAGCGCTGGTGATGTCGGTTGCCGAAGTATGGCTGCCGCCGCCACCGCCTTCAACGGTTGAGATCCTGGACATGGCCGCAACGGCCAAGGGTGCACTCAGCCTGGAGCGGAAATACATGGCGAACGCTCAGGTTGTTAAGCATCGCGACGAACTGGCGGCGAAAGTCGCCGCGAGGTTTCAGACTAAGTTTCCCGAGTGGACGGTGACGCATGAATCGGTTTGGGGATCGCCCAATTGGGAATTGTTTACCAAAGCGGAAGAGTGGAAGGCGGACCTGATCATCGTCGGTTCACATGGTCGCACGGCGCTGGGCCGTTTCTTCCTCGGCAGCATCTCGCAATGGCTGCTGAACGAAGCTCGGTGTTCAGTGCGCGTCGCGCGCGGCAAACTCGACGAGCCTGACTTTCCCGTGCGTCTGCTCCTGGCCTTTGATGGATCGCGTGGCGCTGAAAAGGCGCTCGAAGAAATTGCCTCGCGTAATTGGCCGGCGAAGAGTGAAGTGCGCGTGGTGATGGTCGATCAACCGCTCGAACTGACCTACATCGGCGGCATGGCTCCGCCCCTGGTTGAGTCAATTGGTTCATTTAACGAGGAGGAACAGAGCCGGTGCGAGAAGCTTGTGAAAACGGCGGTGAAGAAACTGGAAAAAGCGGGGCTGCGCACGATGGGCGATGTGTTGGAAGGTGATCCAAAGCACGTGCTCATCAAAGTAGCCGAGGAATGGCGGGCTGATTGTGTGTTTGTCGGCGCGACCGGTCTCACAAATCGCTTCGAGAGATTCCTGCTGGGAAGCACTGCGGCCGCCGTCGCCGCGCGCGCGCATTGTTCGGTTGAGGTGGTTCGCAAAAGGAGGCGTGCTCGCAGAACAAATGGAAACCGAAATTAGAAACGGTCCGGCAATCGAATTTCGCCACGTCTCGTTGTGTTTCGACGAGAAGAAAGTTCTGTCGGACATCAACCTCACACTCGAACGTGGTGAGATGATCTTCATTACGGGCGAATCGGGCGCAGGCAAATCTGTCTTGCTGCGACTGGCGATCGCCCTGCTTCAGCCTGACACCGGACAAGTGTTCATCGAAGGCCGCGACGTCGGTCCGCTGAGCGAAGACGAACTGCTGAAGTTGCGCGGTGACCGGATGGGCATAGTTTTTCAGGAAGACTCGCTGTTTACCGGCATGTCGGTCTACGAAAACGTTGCTTACCGATTGGTTGAGCATGGCGTCGATGAAGCTGAAGTTGGAAGGCAAGTGACTGAGGTACTAAAGTTTGTTGGCCTTTACCAGCAGGCGCAAAAGCTTCCTTTTGAACTTTCCGGAGGCATGCGCCGGCGATTAGAGATCGCGCGCGCCCTGGTCGGGTGGCCCGCCATCATGTTGTTTGACGAACCGGCTTCAGGCCTCGATCCGTTGACCTCTGCGCAGGTACTCGATCTGATCATTCGCGCGCGAGATATTCATGGTATCTCGTCGATCTATGTCACGAAAAAGTTGGATGAGATTCCGTATCTCGCGACCCATCGTGCCAGCAATTCCGGCGGGCGGATCGTTATCGATGATGTAACCCCGGACCATCAGCCGCGCACGCGAGTCATAGTGCTGTCTCAAGGCGAAATCATCTTTAACGGTAGCGTCGAAGAATTCGAAAACAGCGATCAGTTTGAGGTAAGACGACTTACGAAAGCGGACAATGGAACGATCTTCTCCGACTTTGTCACCGCCGATCCGTGGGACAGACATCGACAGCCGCGCGAACGAATCCTGTAGCTCCGGGAATTGGAGAGATTAATGAAGGTGAACGTTTTTCACGGTAAAGATGACATTAGAGTTGACGAGGTCCCGCCGCCGCACGCGGGTCCGAGTGATGCCGGCAGTAACGCGTGGCGAGAATTCGCGCTCGGCAGTTTTATTGACCCGAAGGGTTGGCGACAAATTCCCAAGCCGCCAACTTTGCCTCAATCAGCAATTGCTTACTTCCGCACTGCCGCTGCCCCAACGAAGCCTCTCTCATCATAAAAGGCGCAAGTTATTCAAATCCAATTCGTTCCTTTGCGTGAGAAGCAGGACAGCTTCTGCGCGTAGGACCAGCGTTCTAAGACTAGAAATGGAACTAATTTGAAAGTTGAAACTCAAAAGATCATGAGAACATCCGTTCGCAATTCCCGTCGACGAAAACTCACTGGACCGGCTTTTACCCTGAGGGCATTCACGACTGGCCGTCTTATTTTTTCCACCGGGCTGTCGTTGGCGGCAATCGCCTTACTCGCATTTGTTTGCCAACTCTCGGTTTTTAGATCGCAAACCGTCATCGCCCAGCAGCAGCCGGACTATCAACAGCTCAAGTCGCAGGCCGAAAAATTCTATGCCGATGGTTCTTACGCGCGCGCTCGTGAGTTGTACGCGACCGTGTCAAAGACCGGACTATCCCCGCAGGAATTGCGTTGGGTCGAGTTTCGCCTGGCTGACACTGAGTGGCGCGCACAGGCCGCGACGGAAACCAGCGATACGACGAAGTTCGAAGAAGCGCAGAAGCAGCTCGAGGAATTGATTCGCGCGAATGAAAAGCAAGACGAACGGGACGCGGTTTGGGCCGAAGCGCACGAGTCGCTGGCAGATTTCTTTTGGGCGCGGCGCAACTCGATGAATTGGGGGGCCGCCTGGCCGCACTATCAACAGGCGCTTGATTGGTGGGCCGGTCAGCGCGAGCTGGATCGCGCGCGCGATCGTTATCTCAAGATCATTTTCAAGGCCGCTGAGCCGGCGCACTCGTATGACTATTATTTCTATACCTACTTCGGCAATTACATCCCGCTCGACGTGCTCGAGAATGCGCTGAAGATTAGCGCCGTCGACAACGATAAAGTCCATCTGCATTACCTAATCGCGATGACCATGCGTCAAGCGGGCGGTGATTGGGAGCAGCGGCAGCGCATCCCCGACGAATTCGAGGAGGCGCTCAAGTCGGGAAAGAAGTCTGCGTGGTATGACGATGCGCTCTTTTATTACGCCGAATGGATGAACAGTAACGGCACCATTCGTCAGCTGGATGAAAGTAACTGGTCGCAGGAACCCGACTATAACAAAGCGCTGGAGTTGTATCGCCGGCTCACCCGCGAGTTCGTCAAAGGCGAAACCCGTTACTACGATCAGGCGATCGAGCAGATCAAAAACATCACGCAAGCGACGCTCGGTATTGCAGTCTCGAATATTTTCCTACCGGATTCCGAAGTTCAGTTCGGGCTGGAAGCGCGCAATCTGAAAGTTGTCAACTTCGCTTTGTACAAAGTCGATTTGACGCGTGACATTCACTTCATCGCTACGAATGACGAGAACCAGGACGAGGTCGAGGGAGAGGGTGATGGCGACAACAGCTGGGTGCGCCGGCTGCGTCCGCTGGGCCAACCGGTCAAAGCGTGGAACCGGAACCTGAATGAGAAAACCGATCACAAACCCGTCAGCGAGCAAGTCCGCATTGAAGGCAAGCTGCCGCCGGGAGCTTATCTGCTCGAAGCAAAAAGCGGTGCGTTATCGTCCCGCGACGTAGTACTGGTTACCGACGCATCGATCGTCCTCAAGTCATCAGCGAAACAGGCGCTGGTCTATTTCTGCAACGCCGTTACTGGTGCTCCGATTGCAAATGCCAGCGTCGCGCTGTGGGAGAGTTATTACTTAAACGAAAAATGGCACTGGCGAAAAACGAGACTCACCACCAACAGCGATGGCCTGGCTCCATTCAATTTGAAGAACGTCGAGAGCTCGCGAAGCATTTTTGTGTCGGCCGTGAGCGGCGACCGTCAATCGTTTGCGGGCGGCTCCGCCAACGGTTACAGCCGAAACGGCGACGCGTGGAAGATTTATGCGTTCACCGATCGACCGGCCTATCGGCCCAAAGAAACCGTGCAATGGAAATTTGTCGCGCGCCGGTCGGGTAACGGCGTCTACACGACGCCCGCAAATCAGATCGTCGAATATCAGATCACCGATCCGCGCGGCACGAAAGTGACGGAAGCAAAGGCGACGCTGAACGCGTTTGGCAGCGCGTGGGGCTCGCTTGAGCTTACTGAGCAGTTGCCGCTCGGCGAATACAACATTCAATTCTGGGATGAAGGCCGTCACAACGGCATCGGCAGCGCGCGGCTGTTCCGGCTGGAAGAATACAAACTGCCTGAGTTCAAAGTTGCGGTAAAAACTCCGGAGGAAGACGGCAAGAAGAAATCATTTCGTTTGGGCGAGAAGGTCGAAGTAAACATTCAGGCCGACTACTACTTTGGTGGTCCGGTCAGCAACGCCACGGTCGAGGTGCTCGTCTATCAAAGTCCGTTTTATCACTACTGGTATCCCTATCGTGATTACGGCTGGTACTACGAGGACTTCGATATCCAGCGCCGCAACTATTACGGAGGCGGTTCAGTCATCAAGCGCGAGACCGTCAAGACTGACGCGACGGGTAAGGCGAAACTGACTTTCGATACTCCGCGCGAAAATTACAATCAGGATTTTGAGTATCGCGTCGAAGCCCGCGTTACTGATTCGTCGCGTCGCGAGATCTCGGCGAGCGACACCGTCCGCGTGACGCGGCAACGCTATTACGTCTATCCGCGGCCGCAAAGAAATATCTATCAACCGCAGGATAAGGTGGCTGTCGACATCAAGGCGCTCGACGCCAACGAGCAACCGGTGACCACCGAAGGCACGGTCAAGGTTACGCGCGACTATTGGTACGAAATCTGGATCGATCCCGCGGGCCGTGAAGTGAAGGGCGATGAACTGCGCTCGTTGCGCGACAAGTCGCGCGCGTTCCCGCCGCCGGTGGCGAAGGGCCAACGGCCGTGGCAACTGAAGTTTCAGGGCTATCAGCACGACGACATTCTCACACAGACGTTGAAGACCGATGCGGATGGCGCGGCGCTGTTGAATTTCACGCCGGAGCGCGCCGGCTATTACCACATCCAATGGCAAAGCAGTCAGGGCAAGGACCGGCGCGACCGTTTCCTGCCGCCGGTGAAAGCCGAAACGACCGTTTTCGTGGCAACCAATGCCACCACCGAGCTTGGCTATCGACCGGGAGGCGTCGAGATCGTGGTCGACAAAGACACGTTCCGCGCCGGGCAGACTGCGCCGGTGATGATTACCGCGCCGGCGAATGATCGCTACGTCTTGTTCAGCGTTGAGGCAGATGATCTTTACAGCTATCAACTGGTCCACCTGACCGGCACGGCCAAACTGATCCAACTACCAATCACCGAGCAGCACGTTCCCAATATCTTTCTTAACGCAGCAATGGTGAGCGACGAACAGATGTTTGGGGATCAGAAGCAGATCGTCGTGCCACCGGTACAGCAGTTTCTTAACGTGGAGGTGAAATCGGATCGCGAACAGTATCAGCCGCAAGAGGAAGGAACGCTTTCGATCACCGCCAAAGACGCTGACGGCAAACCTGCGTCTGCCGAAATCGCTCTGGGCATGTTTGACGAGTCGGTTAAATACATCCAGGCCGATTATGCCGGTGATCCGCGCCAGTTTTATTACGGCACGAAACGATCCGAGAGCGTGCAAACCCAGAGTACGTTCAGTCAGAAGTCCTACGCGACGCTGGTGCAGAACAAGAGAGGTGATCTGGTCGATCGCAAAGAACTCAAGGAAGAAGAAGACGACGAACAAAGGAATGGCATCGGTTTCAGCGACATTGCTCGTTCGGGAGGTGGTGGTGGCGGCCGTCGAGATTATCGGGCGCCGGTTAAGAATGCGGAGTATGGGCAAGCAGCCGGGATGGTGATGTCAGAAAACGCTGCCGTGGCCGATGGCCTTGTAGGTAAAGACAAAGCGCCGGCGGCCAAAAGTGTCGCCGCCCTTCCCATGGCCACAGTCCCTCCCGCTCCGCTGCAAGCACAAGAGCCCGCGGTCCAGGTTCGCAGCGACTTTCGCTCGACTATTCTTTGGCTGCCGGATGTGAAGACTGACGCGAACGGCGCCGCGACGGTGAAAGTGAAATATCCGGACTCGTTAACGACCTGGCAAGCCACCGCGCGCGTCGCGACCACGAGCAATCAATTCGGCATCGGCAATGCCTCGACGCGAACGAAACAACCGTTAATTGTGCGACTCGAAGCGCCGCGATTCTTTGTGGTCGGCGATCAGGTCACGATCTCAGGCGTTATCAATAACAATACGGACCAACCGATGCGCGTAGCACCGAAACTCGACGCCGAAGGCTTAACGGTGTCCGGCCTAATCGTCGCAGGCAAACCCGTGGCCGGCCCGGCCGTGCCAGTAGAGGTAAAGCCCAACAGCGAGACCCGCGTCGATTGGCTGGTCAACGTCACGCACGCCAGCGAAGCAAAGCTGAAGGTTGAAGCGCGCGGTGAGAAATATGCAGACGCGATGGAAAAGAGCTTCACGATCTACGAGCACGGTATCGAGAAGTTTGTGTCGCGCTCAGGCAAGATGCGGGGCGACAGCGTCGCAGTCAAACTCGACATTCCCAAAGAACGTCGCGCCGACTCGACGAAGGTGACGGTCCAGATTTCGCCGAGCATGGCGACTACTATGCTCGACGCGCTGCCGTACCTGATTGACTATCCGTACGGTTGCACTGAGCAGACCATGAGCCGTTTTCTGCCGGCCGTAATTACTATGAAGACGCTGCGCGATCTGGGCCTCAAACCCGAAACTGCGATGAACAGGATCTTCGGCGGCATCGAACAATCAACGGCGGCGGCCACTCATCCGACCGGCAAGCACGATCTCAAAGAACTCGACGAGATCACCAGGCAGAGTCTCGAACGGCTTTACAACTTCCAACACGCTGACGGCGGTTGGGGCTGGTGGAAGGAAGGCGACAGCGATCACTTCATGACTGCTTATGTTGTCTGGGGGATGACGATGGCCAGGCAGGCGGGAGTTTCAATTAAGACTGACGCGCTCGCGCGCGGCGCGGGTTATCTCGACAAGGAACTCGTCGAAGAAGAGAACAATTATGACGAGCAAGCCTGGATGCTGCACGCGCTGGCCGTGTACCAATCGTTGTCGGTGCCCGAAAGTCTGCGCACGGTTCCCATCAGTCAATTTCAGGGCGCGGCATTCAACAACCTCTTCACCAACCGCGACAAGTTGAATGCGTACACGCGTTCTTTACTGGCCCTATCGGCCCACTATTACGGTTACCAGGATCAGGCGAGGACCTTGATAACCAATCTTGAGAACGGCGTGAAGATCGATACGAAGCCCGATACTTCAATTGTGCAGAGTGGTGGCCAATCGTCAGATCCCTCGGTGATCGGCACTGCGCATTGGGGCGAAGACGGCGTCTACTGGCGCTGGTCCGACGGCGGTGTCGAAGCCACCTCGTTCGCGCTGCGAGCGCTGCTGGCAATCGATCCGCAGAACAAACTGATCGAACCGGTCACGAACTGGTTGATCAAAAATCGTCGCGGCGCACAATGGAGCAATACTCGCGACACAGCGATCGTCGTTATGACGCTGGACGATTATTTGCGGACGAGCAGAGAAGCTGCGTCGCAGATGAGTTATGAATTATTAGTCAACGGAAACCCGGTGGCGACGAAGACCATCACGGCCGCCGATGCTCTCAGCGCTCCCGGTCTGTTCGAGATTTCGCGGGACTTGCTGCGCGATGGCGCGAATGAGATCGCTATCAGGCGCACGAACGGCAGCGGCCCGCTTTATTTTTCGGCCCAGGCAAAGTTCTTTAGCCTGGAAGAACCGCTGACGCCTGCGGGAAATGAAATCTTCGTCCGCCGTCAATACTTCAAACTCGTGAATCACCCCACGCTGCTGAAAGGCTTTGTTTCCGAACGCGTGCCCTTGAACGACGGCGAGACGGTGCAAAGTGGCGAACGCGTGGAAGCCGTGATCACAGTCGAAGCAAAGAATAATTATGACTACCTGCTATTCGAAGATCTAAAGCCTGCCGGCCTGGAGGCGGTGCAACTTCGCAGTGGCGAGAGCCTCGACGCGCGCCAACTCAAGTCAGGCGCCTTGAAGACTAAGAATTCGACGTTGATGAACTACACGTCGAATAGTGACTTCACAGGTCAGACGCGTTGGGTGTATCAGGAGCTGCGCGATCGCAAGGTGGCTCTCTTCATCGACCATTTGCCGGAAGGTGTCTGGCAAATTACTTATGAATTGCGCGCGGAAAATCCCGGCGCTTTCCATGCGTTGCCGGTGTTGGGCCAGGCCATGTACGTTCCGGAGATCCGCACCTCAGGCGCCGAAGTCAGAATTCGGGTAATTGATTAAACGGCCGGCGGCCACAGGACTTTCTGAGTCGCTACACACGCGGAGAGGGTGGTTGGATAGCGCGGGCAGCAGCCACCGGCAGAGGCACTGGGGGGTGGGTTCTCTGCGTCTCGAAGGCTATGTTCGAATTGGCGAACAGCAGACTTGCGGCCCACTCGACCTTTAGCGCTTTCGAAAAGAAGTGGCCCTGTCCGTACTGGCAATTCAAGTCCCGCAGCATCTGCAACTGCTCGTTGGTTTCGATACCTTCAGCCACAATCGTGAGATTCAGGCTCTGGGCCAGGGTTATGATGGTGCGCACGATTTCAAAGCTCTCGCGGTTGGCGCTCATTGAGATTACGAAGGAACGATCGATCTTCAGATTACCGATTGGCAACCGGTGCAGATAACTAAGGGACGAATAACCCGTGCCAAAATCGTCGATGCTGATACCGACGCCCAGGGCATGCAGCTGGCTAAGCATACGAATCGCCGAGTCGGCACTCATCAACATGCTCTCGGTAATCTCCAGCTTCAGGCCCGACGGATCGAGGCCCGCATTGTGCAGCGCGATCGCGACCTGTTCCACCAGATTCGGTTGAGTGAATTGCTTAACGGAAAGATTGACGCTGATGTACAGCGGAGGATTCTGCGGACAGCTCTTCTGCCATTCGCGTGTTTGACGACAGCTTTCCTCCAGGACCCATTCGCCGATCGGCACGATGGCCCCGGTGGCTTCGGCGACGGTGATGAAGTCAGGCGGCGCAACCATTCCCAGGGTGGGATGTTGCCAGCGCAATAACGCTTCGAAACCGGCAATCCTGCCTGTTTCCAACGCGACGATCGGTTGATATTCGAGGAAGAGTTCGGCACGTTCAACTGCGCGACTCAAATCTGTTTCAATCTGCGACTGGCGCTCGAGCCGCTTGCTGGTCGTGCGATCGAAGACTTCATAACGACCCTTTCCGAGTTTCTTCGCGCGATACATGGCCACATCTGCATGACGCAGAATTTCTTCCGGATCGACATATTCCGGAGTACTTAACGCCACGCCAATGCTTGAAGTCACGAAGACCTCGCGTCCCGAGAGTCGAAAAGGTGCTTCCAGGTTACGCTGCAAGCGCTTCACCGCAATGATCGCGTCGTTGAGATCGTTCAGATCGTCGAGCAGGATGCTGAACTCATCACCGCCCATGCGCGCAAAGGTGTCACCGGGCCGCACGTTTTCAATCAGCCGCTGAGTAAACTCGACGAGTAATTGATCTCCGGCCAGGTGTCCCAGGGTGTCGTTAATGCCTTTGAAACCGTCGAGGTCGAGGAAGAGAACGGCAAACGCACCGCGATCTCTGCGCTTCCACCGCGCCACGGCTTTGCGCAGGTGATCCATGTAGAGCGCGCGGTTGGGCAGGCCCGTGAGCCCATCGTGCAAAGCTTCATGCAGCAAACGCTCTTCGACGCTCTTACGGTCGGTAATATCCTGCATTTGCAGGATCAGCTTCGCGGATTTTTTGTCGCCATCGGCGATCTTTGCGGCGCTTAGCACCACCCACGCGATTCCGGCATCCTGTCGAATAAATCTTTGCTCCAATTGAACTGATGCAATCGATCCTCGCAGCAGGTTCGTCAATTGCTCTTTCAACCATTCGGCATCTTCCGGATGGCTGAGCGAGTGCAGCGTGGTCTTCAGTAAGTCGGCTTCCGCATAGCCGAGCAGTTTACAGAGAGACTTGTTGACGCGAACCCATTCTCCTTTGGTGGTGGTCAAGCCCATGCCGGCAGCGTGATCAAAAGTTATGCGAAACTGCTGCTCGGATTCGTTTAATGCGGCCGACAGACGATCGAGTTCGGTCTGGCCCAGCATTGTCTTTGACTTCGATTGATGCCAGAAAAGGACAGCCGGAACCGCAGCCAACGGCAACAGCGCCACGACCCGCAGGGCGCGGACGTAGAACGAGCCGATGAATAAGATTGCGGAAAGCAGTATGCCGGCAACGATGCCGACAGTCTGAGCAGTTATGATCTTTGTGTTCATGCGCGCCATATCTGTGTGGAGAACAGCCGGGAGTTTTGGCGAATTGAGAAGGATTCTCTCGCTTGCTCGTGGCGGTTCGGGTGCTTACGATTTCAAGAAGGGCGGCCCCGTCGGGAGCAGCAGCGGAAGCGCGCATCCCGAAGTGTGGGACGGATGCGCAAAACCACTAGGAAGCGTACGACATTGCTCGGGACAAAGTCCATAAAATTATTCGAAAAAAATTTGGTCAATCCGAGAAAACTGCCCCGACAAAATGTCAGTCTGTTTGGGGCGACTGAACAAAACGGCAGAATTACCGCCGGAAATGGCGCGAATTTTAAGCACGAAGGCGTCGAGGACTTTGATTGACAGCGGTGACCACTGCGGCGAGAGTTGAAAAATAGTTGGCGTCCCGTACGGGAGTCGAACCCGTGTCGCCGCCGTGAAAGAGAAGGGACCTATTGTAATTAAACGGAACTTAGCGGCATGGTTAGCACTTTACCGCACTGGCAGGACTCGCGTAATCGCGATTGTGGGTCTTGCGATCTCCAGTTTGAAGAACTTCAGTCCTGAGTCTGCAGGGGAATATCCAACGTGACAATCTCGTCGGCATCGTTCCCTGCCTGGCTAAAAGTCTGACTCGCGGAAACACGAGCTTTGTTGTTCCGGTGATAAGTTAGTTTCAAGCGATATTGTTCGAGCGAAAGTGGAACTACGTTCAATGCGGCATCGAGTTTGACCATGAAGAATTGCGTGCCGTCGGCCTTGCGCAATACCTTCAGGTTTTCGGAAACATAGTCATCATCTGGCAGGAAATGTCTCGAATAAACGACCTCACCGTCCGGCGCCACTAACCGCAGTTCGACGCTGTAGAAAATGCGATGGGCGGGCGCGACACTTTCTGCGTCGACACCGGCCAGTCCCGCCGGATTCATAGAAAGAGCATCGTTGGGTTCGACTTCCAGAATTGTACCTGCGGGCAATTTTTTCTCTGCTGCAAACGAGTGATAGGTCGTCCAGGACTGCTCCAGTAGCCCGCTCGGGATCGCTTGCGCGTCGATCAGAACGCCGCTACCTGGACTCAATGGCCAAGGTACCAAGCGGCCTTCAATTCGGTGCGCCGACAGATCCATCGGCTCCCTCAGCAGCAGGACCACTGAGTCAATGTCGATTCTGTTGGCCGCGAAGTTGACGGCTGCGAGCTTCGCCTTAGTTGGTAGCGCGGGCTCCGTGCGAGCAAGACTTGTTCGCGACAAAGCAATCTCAGTTCGAAGCCAATCGATAGGCTCCGGACTCTGCACGAGGAAAGCCAGCGGCGCGCCATCAATCTCAACGCGAGTCAGTTGCACCTCAGGAGGATTCTGTCGCGCGGCCGGCCCCAGCACAGTACTCGCCAATGTTTCATAGCCTCGTACTTCGTCGTCGCTCAGAGGAGTAGCCGGCGTTACGGCCCTGGTCATGGCAGGAATCACGCTCGGCACATTCGTGACAGCGATACGCCAAGTCTCATCCTGATAGCTGTGCAGATGATGGGCGAAATTGGCAAAACGGGAAGTGGTGAATTGGAAGCGATAGACCACTGGCGCCGTCTCGCGAAAATCATCCACGCGCACATCGCTGAAACGCACGCCCGCATTGTCGTAACAATACAAACCGATGCAACCGCTCACTTGCGAACCGTCGGTGACGTCGAAGATCAGGGCGCCATCCTGGTAGACGCGCAACCCATCACCGATGGCTTCAATCATGATTAAGTAGTCCTGCTGTAGTCCGTATACGAAATCATCCTCTTTAAGGACGGTAACAATTCCGTTGGCTACGTTGACGAGGCGGCGATAGTTAAGATTGTGATCCATCGAGAAGCGGTAGTAGTTGTGGTTGTCACGAAAACGAAAGACCAGACCCATGGCCCCGCCGCCGCTGGCTTTGAGGTAAACGCTTAACCGGTAGTCAGTCCAATTTGTTGGTTGTTCGGGGTGCGCTGAATCCAAACCAGATTCGTTTGCGAACAGCAACATGGTTCCCGGTTTTTCCGGATCGCTCACATCGACATTGCTGCTTTTGATACTACTGGTTTGAGTTATGTATTTGGCGACGGGCGCGCTGGTCTCATCTATGTCCCAATGCGAATGTAAATCAATGTCGCCGTCATCCTGCACTTGCCAGCGTCCTATCCTGCCGGTTGGACCTGGCGCGCCCGCGCCCACGTCAAAGCGTTGAAAGTCTTCGCGCAGCAACAGAGGAATCAGGCGCGCTTCATGGATCACGTCCGGCTCAAGCACACGCCCGGCAATTGCCGAGGTCAGCTTCTTGTCATGTGCGATGGTCTCTGTGCTGATCACCGGCAGGCAACGATTTTCCGCATTCGAAAGCGCCAACCAACGTTGCTCGCCTTCAGTTAAAGTCAGTTCTTCAACTGCCCCCCAGTCACCGCTTTGAACTAACAGCCGCCCTTCCGCATCTCGCGCCGGGCGGTTGTTGCTGTCGTAAATATAAAGGCCGAGATCGCGCCCGCTGATTCGATACATCAAATCGACATAGTCTTCGTTGAATTCCACGCCAATGTCGTACGCGCGATAGAAAGGCTTCGCCATCACTGGTTTTTCACCAACCGCTGGAACGGTGGCGGGAGTTGTCTGGCGCACGTAACGTGTCAGGTCTTCCAGGCCGCTATCAAACTTGTCTGCATCAGCGGCCGCGCGGCCGGGAGGCAGCGATAGCTTCGTCAAACCGGGCGGGCCTTCGGTGCGGAAGTAAGCGTTCTCGACCTGGGTTAACACTCTGCTACTCGGGTCGAGGTCCGGCGCAAGAGCATCGATCCCAGTCGAGATCGTCAAACGGTAATCAGAGAATGGCATAAGCACTTCGCCTACGTCCTGCCAGCGCGCCACCTCGCTTTTCAGATGTGCGGCCATCTCCTGACGATGGGCCACCTCTATTGGATCCGGACCAAAGAGAGCGCAAATCTTCAAAAGGCAAATGTCACCTTTTCCATTCACCTGCACGCGAGTCAAGTTCTCACCGGAAACCTCGACTTCATTGCCCTTGTTCTCAAAGGCTCTGGTTGGTCTGCCCTCGGCGTCAAATCCGGTCGCGGTAACGCCGGGAGAGCTGTCCGGGCAGACGAAACATAGTTCGTGAAGTACCAGCTTACTAAGCGGCGCGGCGATTGTGATTTGCTTCAAATCGCTCCCCTCGAAGCGAACGATCTCAGGTTCGTGCTGCGGATTCAACATCGGCTTGACGGCAACCTGTCCGCCGTTGGAATTGAACGCCGCGATTGCGATCGTTGTATCAAACATAACGGGGGATAGATACGACAACATCAACTCGACCGTGGTGGCTGCGCATGGCAAGGTGATGTTCATGCCCGACGGCAGGCCGGGGGTTGCAACGTTGCAATTCAATCCCGTCATATCACCCAGCGTAGTCGGGGCAAACCTTATGTCGGTCGTTCCTGCCGATCCAATAGTGACGCCACGCTCGTTGAGCGGAAGAGTGATGATCCCAGGTTGCCGTTTACGGAAGTCGAGACAGACTTTTTCGCTCTTCTTTCCTTCGACGATCCACAGCTTCACCCGTTTCGCCGACGCAGAGAGATTGATCGTCAACGAGTTTCGAAGCGGAGGAGCAGATTTGTCCTTAGTGCCGCCAACTCCTGCGGTAGGCGGTCCAGGTTTCGTGGCGATGACGAAAGGCTGGAGCACGCGCGGTTGCTCGGTAGTAAGCCTCGGCTCGAGTCCGCGTGGAGTTATCACCTCACCAATCACACGCCGTGGCTTGTCTTTGCTGGTGGGAGTTGGCACGGGGTTCAATCCCGTGACGACTGGAAAGCAAAGCGCGCGGGTGAACCCGTTGACGGGCGGATCCAGAATGGTCACGCGTTGTCGCGCGCGCGGTTCCCAGACCAAAGTAATCTCAGGTTGATTGGGGAATCGCCACGGCGTCTCGAGGATTTGCGATCGGGCAAGCCTCTCAAAGTCACAGCATACTTCGCGGTCCGGAATGTCCTGAGCCACGCATGGGTAGTGGGGAAAATTCGCGACGAACCAATCGTCGACGCCGCTGCCGCCATGCCGCGTGTAATCGAAAGGTGTCCTGGACCAGAGCCACAACTTGTTATTTGCGACTGCGCCGGTACCGGCGCCCGACGGCAACTGGGGCACCGGAGCCCACGAACCAAACAACTTGCGCTCGCCATTGTTAAGCGGCCTACCGGCAACAGCAACGGTCCGCCACTGCTGCGCCTGCTGGTCCCACTTAAAAAGTTCGATTTGCTTCAGCGAATAACGTGCTTGCACCGGCCCTACATCCTTTGCCGGATCCCCGATGCGTTCCCAGGCCGGCACTGTCGGCTGTGGGTTGATGCCAATCAGCGCATCATCGTGAACCGGCCGCCCGAAGGTTAGTTGTAGCCGGCAATCGAGCGGCACGACGGGTAACGCAGTAAATGGTGGTTCAATGAAAGACGGTGGGTTCGAATCGTAATTACGGAGTCCTGCTTTTTCGTGATCGTATTTGGGAGCCAGCAAAGGCGGCGAGCCGTCTTTAGACAATGGCCAACTAGTCGTCACTTTGAAATGCGCGACTGCAACTTCATTAAGTGGCAACGGAAGTAGTTTTGGCCAAGCTTTCTGCGGTCCCCACTCCAGGGTGATCTCGAAATGCTTACTCTTCTTAAAGGGCTTGGGTAATCTGAAAGATACTTCGAAATTGGCAATCACATGAAACGGATCGAAGACGTCAGCCTCAAAACGCGCATCCACGCTCAAACCGAGATTGAAGCCGAACACGTTCACTTCGACATTGCCGTGCAGCCACAGGTCTCCGCAAAAGTGCAGCGGAGTCCAATTCACGACGACGTTGCCTTCGATCCACGCTTCCAGCGTGAGACTTACGGGACCGAATTTCCACTGCTTCGCGTAACCGACCCAGGCTCCGGTGGCGAGCTGTTTCGAATCGATCATGAAATAGGAATTGGCTTCAAAAAGGTTGAGGAGGCGAGCGCGAATGCGTTTGGCGCGCGGCTCCTTCTCGCCCATGTAGACGTGCCAGTAGCCGGGGTTGTGAAAGAAAGCCTCCGCGCCGGCTTCGATCGCTATGACTTTGCCGGTCTGTTCGTCCTGTTTGTATTTCGCCGCCAGTCCGATCAGGATCTGCCCCTCGCGCATATCGAGCACGGCGAGCGCCTCGAACATGGCCTCGTCACTTAACTTGGCACGCTCCTTGAGCAGATTGGCTCTGCCTGTGAGGAGAACGATCGGGCCGGGAAAGACGATGACCAGCAGCGCCTTGACGGCCACAGTGAAGCCATCATCGGAAGAAGTGCCAAAGGTTCCGCCAAAGCCGATCGCCATGCTGCCGCGACGATTGACCCATTTCGATTTCAGATCGGTGACGCCGACCTCGTCTCGTTTGTACCAGCCTTCGTACCATTCTTCTTCCGGTTTTTTGTTCGGCTCCATCTGCAACGCGAACAACCCGGCCAGGCCGAAGAGCGCCAGAGGCGTAGGACTGAGCGGAATACCGGTCGGCAACTCGACCCCCAGATAGATGGCGAAGAAGTTGTAGTTGCCCTGTGGCCCACCGCTCGCCGAACCGACGACGAGCTTGGCGTCAATCTCCAGCCCAAGTGAGATCAAACTCAAGGTGATGTCGCCGTCGAAACGGTGCACCGCCTGGCCCGCTACTTCAAGTTCGCGGTAAGCGACATCGCCTTTGAAGTACAACACGTCGGGTATTTCAAACTCGACCCCGATGCCGTTGAAGCTGATCTTTGTTTGACGACCATCGTCGTACCAGGTGACGCGCAAGCCTTCGACCGACGCACCCGCGGTAAAGCCGTCGACGAGTTTGAGTTCACCGGAAACGCCGAGCCACTTTCCGCCGTCATCGGTTTTTCCGAAACCTAGCTTAGTGATGCCGAGATGGAAGCCGTGGAAATCAAGACTGAACTGTTCCGGCAACTCCATCCAGCCGCCATCAAATTTCACGTGCCCCTGAGAGTCTATGGAGAGTTCTTGAATCCTAAACGTCGGCGCCTCGTTTCCGTCCTGCGAGGCTTGCGACAGGAAAGTTGGCTGTATTGCCCCACGGACTGAGAGCGTCGAAACGCCGTCCTTCAGCTCGAAGGACATTCCTTCGATCGTCGCCTTGAAGACGCCTTCTTTTTCGAAGTGAATTAGTCCGGCGTCGTAGTTCACGCCTGCGGGCTGCACCGCCGAAAGCGAAGCCAGCAAAGATCCGTCGCCTGAGAAAGAGACATCCAGATTTGCCGGTTGATCAAAGAAGGGGAGTACTAATTCGCAGATCAGCTCAGACTCAACCAGGCTGTTCTGCTTGAAGTCGAACATCAGCGACTTAAGCTTGCAGTCAATTCCGGCCAGATTGATAGGCTTTTCCATCGCCCACTCTGCGGACAGCTTTCCGGTAAAACCCCCGCCGCCGAAGAAGAGTTGTTCACCCAGTATTTCCTCCGGCGCGAACGAACCTTTCACAGATTCGGGAAGAAACACTTCCACCGAATCTATGGCAAAGCCTCGGCTTCCCGCCGGGATTCCTGCGGGAAGCGGGTCGGAGTCCGTCAGACAGGCTCGTAAACCCTGGCACGTGACAACAATTCCGCTTGAGCCGATCTGGACAGGCTCGATGTCGATCGCCGGGGAACCTAATAGACCGAAGCCGCCGCTCGTGCTCAGAGCAACTGAGCCCCCGGTCACCACGATCGTCGCCGGCCTGCTCTTGCCACTCGCATCGAGCGCCTCAACCCAGCGGTCGTCTTGCCGTTTCATCGGTGTCAAAAACTTCGCTGGTGGTTCCACACGAAATACAGGATTCGCCACAAAGATTCCGGGCTCTTTTGATAATACGAAAGTCGCGCTGAGTACGGGTGAATTCGTGCCGTCACCGGGTCGAATTTTCCAGTCGGGGAGAGCAGGAACATCGAAAGACTTGTTGACCGTAAGGTCAGCCTCGATAGACAGGAAGGGATTTTGATCGAAGAATGGAGCCGCCGCTATTGGAATTGACGCGGGAAGTCCACCCGGTTTCACGTCTTGCACGGAGATTAGAATCTGCCCTTGCTTGAAGCTGTAATCGGTTTTCTTGAGGATGAGCGCGCCACTAATCTTTACATCCCAATCCTGATTAAGAGAGAGATGCCCTTCCCATTCACACAGGCAGGAAGGGGAGTCGCCGGGAGAGGATGGCTGAAGCGCATGAGTGTCTACCCAGATCGAAAACTTTCCGAAGAGTAGATCAATTTCCGACTCTGTTTGGCTTTTGCGAAATCCTAGCTCGAGCGCTCCGGCCTCGATCCTTAGCATGACAGCGGGAACCAAAATCAGATCTTTATGTACGCCCGATTGTTGAAGCTCCACGTAAACCATGGTCTCGTCATCATCGCTGGCGTCAAGACCCGTTTCGACCGGGCTGTTTAGTGACAATGCGTCAAGCACGGCGGCAAAAAGCAGGCTATTGTCTAACTGATATTGGGTGAGAATGTCCTGGAGGGTTGCCATTTAGGATCTCACTGCTTCTTCAAGTATTTGTAAATGATGTTCTTCGTCTGAATACCGTAAGGCAACAACGAGATGCTTTTTAGCTTTTTCAAAGCCGCTTTCTGGCCTTGATACCTCACCGGCAGCAGAGATCCAGGTGAGGTTCTGAAGAAGGTATTATGTAAAACCCTTGGCTTCGTTGGGGTCTCAAAGGTAGCTTCAGCGAGGGTCGTCGCATTGATATAAATCGCTGACGGATGGTAAGGGGTTTCGCTTACGCGGCATGGCGCACCGGGATTAACCACGACTTCTGTTGGATCTCGCTTACAGGCCTCATTCTGAGACAGTAGCAGCATCACGTTATCATCAACGTACGTAGGTTCGATCAGTTGATTTTCGATGATGCTGCGCTGAAATGACGACAGAGCATATGTGCGGCTGCTCATGAGATTTCTTTGGGGGTTGTAATCAGTGTCCAGGTCAGGACCAGACGTTCCCCCTCTCAGCACAAAATTGACAAATTTCTTAGACAATGGTGGGTTACCTCTGTCCGGTTTGCCCACAAAACTTAACAAACCGTCGGGTACTGAGCTCTCGTCTACTCCCTCAATGTATCTATCGGACATTCCCAGGATATGACCCAGCTCGTGCATGAAAGTTATGGCCGGCAAGTCTTTCCCGTCAGTAAATAAGTAGCCGGCTCGCAACGCGCGACTAAAAAATGAAATGCGGTTGCCGTAATAAAAACCGAACCCGGGGATGACTCCGGCAAGGTTGTTATTCAAATTGTTACTTAGCCTCTGCTTGGCAAGTGAATCACTAATGGGTTGGTCCAGACCCATTCCTTGTATGTCTAAGTTAAGACTCTCACCATCACCAATGTAAAAGCGGACCAATGGCAAGACGGGCCAGTTAGTAGTAGTTACCGGATAGGTATCAGTGAAGGGCGGTGCGTTGGGTTGGAATGGATTCTGTAGAGCTGCAGGACGAAACCGCAAAAGGTTCTCATTGGGAAGCGTGGTCATAGTGTCGGCAAGCGCCATATCAACCTGGCAATCCATGCATGGGAAATCCCAGCACCTCGCAAGCTCGATGTAGATCTGTTTGGGAAATATGTTCTCGACATAGGTGTCGGCATTCTGATAAGGCATCGTGCGAAAGGTGTTCCGGTCAATGATGAACTGAACATAAAGTTTGACGGTCAACTTATTCGTACTCGTCCTTGTTGCTCGGATCAGGTTGTTAGGAGATGTCGACATATTCGTTCACTAATTATGGTTGTGGTTCTCGAGGTGTCACCGTTAATACATTCGAGAAACCAGACACCAGGTTGGTTTCGTTAGTTGCATCCGCGCGGTAGAGGTTTACGAGCGTCATGTCAGCTGCAAAATCAAAGTAGATAATTGGGTTCTGTCCCTGACCGGCCATGAAGCTCGCAAGGCCCCACGTCAATTCGGCCCCGCTTCTGCGTAGCAATGAGAGTTTTGCCGCATCACCATGCAGAACGATTTTGACGGCTGTGACGAGCGACCCATAAATCTCGCCGCCTTCGGGCCAGGGCTGTTCCTTTTTTGCGGCGTTATCGTAAAGGACCCACTCTGCGCTTATTAGCTCCGGCGCTTCGGGCGGAAGGGTATCCACGGCTCGTCCCACCACTGCCTTCGATGGCGCCGATTCATTCGGCAAAGTCTCCGAATCCAACGCTGTTACGCGATAGTGGAAATCGATTCCGGCGGGCGCGGCCTGATCAATCCAAGCTACGTCATTCTGATTCGGATCGATCTTGGCGACCGGCAGGTCATTCAGCTGCTCCATCTTTCGAATATCGCGCGTGTTAGCTACGTCGCTGGTTCGATAGACTCGGTAGGCGGACAAATCAGGTTCGCGGCTCCTGACCCACCGCAACTCGATTTGCCGTTCACCGCCGCGAATCTTTGTCAACACCGGTGTATTCGGCGGAAATACTTTGGGCAAAAAGACCGGCGGGCTCGACAAGCCCAAGGGCCCTAGGTTGTGTGCGTCATCAACCTGCGCCGCGCGGTAGAAATAACAATTTGTCGAGCGGCCATCGAGCGTGTCGATGAAGGCTCGCTGGTTCATGTCGAGAACTAAATCGTCAGGGTTGTCGGGACCTAATCGATTAGCGTTGGCGGCGTCGGTCGGTTTAAGTGGGTTGATGGTTAATTGGACGAAAGCGTTTTCGCTGCTCGGCAATCCGGCCAGCACGCGCAAAGCTCCGTCGGAGAGCTGGCGATAGTAAGCCATCGCGTCCGCAGTGCGATCTGCAACAGGGACGAAAGTATTAAGGTGATTCAGTTCGGCGGCAACGCTCTGTCGCGTGGCCTGGTTCCAACCGGCAGGAAAGAGATCGAGTTGCGATTCATCAAGCGGCGTCGCGGACGGTCGTTGTGACCAGTCCGCCTTGAAGACCGCATCGTCCATCGCGCGAAAGACGTGCAGGTTCAAAAGCGGTTGGGGCTGCCAACGGTAAGTAAAAAATGATCGATTGTGATAATCGGCAGGCGAGGCATAAAGACGCTCGCCGGTGAAGACATCTCCCGGGGGCGGTGGCGGTGTTCGCCAGACGCGAAAGATTTTTGCCACTGGTCCGACGAAACCTTCGTTGCCCGGACGATTTGCCCAATCGCCGGTTGTGCGGTGATCTGCTGTGTGCGTTTTGTCATCAGCCGCGCTGACACCGATATGAGCGTAGACGACTGGCTCGGCCAGAGATGGATTCAGGGGCAGGGAAGTCAGTATCGATGCGGTGGGAACCGGAAGAAATACCTCATAGCACCGGTCCCCATTCACAGAATCGATTGTGAAGTCGTCGTTGTAACCGACAACGTAGTAACGCTCCTGCCATTTGCCAGGCTCATCGTGATCGGGAGGCAGATCCGCACCCGGATGAAAGTAGATCCGAAACTCGCTGGTGTCCGGCGCTTGTTGTTCGTGTGCCGGCGTCCATCTCCAACTTACTCGCAAGCCGATTAGTGTCTGCTGAACGGATGGATCAAGACTCGTGAACCAATTCTTATAAGCCGCGTCCTTCTGAACGAAAGGATCTTCAGGGTCGAGCGCATTCGCCTGGACCGCTGTCGTCATCGGCGGCGGGATCCTGTCGCGCAGTAATATCTGAGCCGGCGCGCCGTTCTGGCTATGACGGCCAAACAAATCTATGCCGCTGACCTCGTAGCTGTACCAACCGTCCGGCAAATTCCGATCAATGAAATGGAGCGGAACCGTTGGCCAATCAGGCGAGCGTTCCGGCACGAGCCCGTTAGGTATGCGCGGTTCGGTCACGAGGATCGGCTTGGCTTTGTCGGGAGGTATTTTGGTGACGAGATCGTAGGTCGCGGCAGCTGCGGGCGTGGCTGCGTTACCCTGATAGGCCCGCCAGACGAGATACATCACGGCATAATCTGGTAGCAGCGAACCGGTACTGTCCCAGCCGACGTCCCAACGCAAACCGGCGTTATTGCTCGACTGCGGTAACTGCCCCTGAGCATCCGGAAATGTGCCGCCCGGCAACTCGTAGGTTTGTAAATTTCCGGGTGTGTTTAGATCTGCCGTCGCCGCCATGCTCTGGTTGAAAGTTATGTAGCCGTCGAGTTGCGCGAAGCCGGATGATTGAATAGTTGTCAGCATTCTCGCGCCATCGTGCTGTCCTACACCCGTATGGTCGGCCACGATCAAATAGTCGTAAGCGACATTGGGAACGGCTGTCTGGTCAACCCAGTACAGACCAATCAGCTGGGCCAATGCCGGATGCAGCGAGCCGAGCAGAAGCATGTCGAGGATATAAAACGTGCTGAGCTTGGGAGGGTTTGGATCCTGCGGATTCGACGCGGCTGGTGGTGCGGCAAAAATGCGATCATCCATTGGCGCGGAGCCCGGTCCGCCTTTAACCAGTTCAACTAATTGATCGTGCAGTTGTGTAAAGGTCGACGAGTCCCAGCCAGCCGGTAACTGATACCGCACGCGATCGGTCAAGAGCGATTGCGGATTGGCGACACTGCAAGGATAGTCTGGCTGCGAAACCGGCAAACCCATCGGATAAGAGAAGCCGGGCAACAAATCCCAACCTTGCGTCGCATCCTGGGCGACAGGCACATAACACAAATCAACCAACGAGCCTGCACAAGGAGCGATTTCAATTGCAGTAATCGCATCACCCTCAATGGACGTTGAGATAGTTTGACCGGTCTGTCCAGTGACGGTGAATGTGTGAACAAGAGAAGTACCAGAAAAAGCTCTCCCGTGTGCCCGTACCAGAGCGTCGCCGCTGACACTGAGGTTGTCGGCACAAATGCGGTGCAAGTGGGTTGCATTCCAGACTGAGGAAATCTCGATTCTGATAATGTTCTGACCAGTGAGACTAATGACTTGCGGCTGGTTCGGCTGGAAAGTGGTCTCCGTACTTGCCGGCGAATTTAGCAATGCCGACGCAACCTGATTGTTCGCAGCGTCAAACGCTTCAATCGTAAAGGTTGTAGTGGCAGACACCATCGCCGCCCAAAGCGTTATCAGAAGCTCAACCGAATTGCACGGGGCCGGAAACTTGATCGTCAAGCCATTTCCGCAATCAAGGCCAACTAGCGGCCCGGCGCTGGTGTTGACCAAATCGAATATCATCCCGTCAGACTGTTTTAGCTCAAGGTTTACCCCTTGAAGATTGAGTGGATTTAGGCGGGTCACACTGGGCTGGGCTGGCGCGCCTCCTCGATGAGGCGGAGGAGGATCAACAGGCGGTGGGATCGGGATCAGCTTTCCAAAATCCAAACATCGTCCCGGATGGAAACCGATGCGCAAGTCAATCCGGCGCGCCTGTTCGCCCTCTGGTAGGTCGAAGCGCAGGTAGTCGCGGCCTTCGAGTGCAAACTCAACTCGGTTGACGGACGCGAATTCGTCCGTAAATTGTAGATTGGTGTTGCTGCTCAGCACACCGAGGGGCGTGTAGTATTTGGTCTCAGCCCAGTTTCCTTTTTTGAGCCCACCAGTAACGGCGCTTAAGCATAAAGGCCGGCCCGGTCGGGCTGGACGTCGGAACAGATAGAAACCGTGCGATGGAAAACCTAGTTCGCCGGGGAACCCCCAGCGCAAATGTATTCCGTCGGCCAGGACAGGTTGATACGGATTGGCGGGCTGATTCCCCAGAACTCCCAGACCGAGCATCGACAGATTGTCTGTTTGCAGGCTCAGGTTTACACATCTCGTTTCGCAAGGTTGAGGGTTAGCGGCTCTTCACACACAAAGATGTCTGGATAAGGAAGAGTCGACGGAGCAGGTGAGACTGCCATAACGGAAATCCCTTTGAAAGAAATCGTTGACGAGAGGCTTACGCGGTGTGAGTCCCACGGGAACGAAGGTTCGAGCAAGCGGATGATACTCCCTACTGCTTACAGCGTCAAAGAAGATGGTATGCGCCTGTCCTCGCCGTAGGACTGAGGTATCCTTCGACACGCGAACGGTTAGAGATCAAATCTGAGCATTTAGATTTCAACCAGGAATGAAATGAAGGTATTACCACTTATTGCTTAACTCCTTCACCATTTAATCTTACGGGTCACGATGGACAGGTACGTCGACGCTGAACGGACGAACAGCGTAAGGAGCAGAGCTGAGTTTGAAATGTTTCTTCCAGCTTCGCCGCACGTTCAGAAGAGTCCATTAACCTAAACACCGGCGGCTGGCCGCCAATCAGAACTTGAAAAGTGGAATTTGGCGTCCCGTACGGGAGTCGAACCCGTGTCGCCGCCGTGAAAGGGCGGTGTCCTAGGCCACTAGACGAACGGGACGCACGGTGAAGTGTGTGGTCAGGAAACGAAGGAATTAAATTAGCCCAGGCAAAAGACGCTGTCAAACGAAGCTAGATAGGGTGGTGGTATGTTTTGAGACCAACGGAGCTCATGGGAACGCGGACGTCCTTGTCCGCATAACTGCGCGATTTACGTTGGCTGCGGACGGGGACGTCCGCGTTCCCAGCAAAACGTACCACTACCCTAAGACACCTTCGAAATTATGCGTTCGATCAATTGTTGGTCGGCTTCGGAACTGAAAATAAATCTAACCGCGAATCCCATTTCGCTGATCCCGTAGACGACGCTGCCCCACAAAGTCATCACTTCGCCGGCAAACATGATGTCCAGGCGAGCCAGTTCGTGCGGCACGACTTCGCCGCCGGTAAGCACGAAACATCCTGACGCACTGAGATCGCTCACCGCGCCGCGGCCCTGGGTTTTCAAGGTTTCCCAGCGCACGTTGATATTCGTGCGCAAGCGTGTGGCTTTCCTTCGTTCTTCCATCGTTCGGAAATAATCGCCGGCGAGCGCCCGGCAAAACTTTTCTTTGCAGCGCCAGCACGCGCGATTCTGATGTTATAATCTCGAACTCGCTGCGAAGATTCGAGCCAAATTAATTTAGCATACGGAGCTAACCTGATGATCAATCGATTGTTCACACTGTCCGCTTTAGCCGCCATTTTTTCCTTTTCAGCAGCAGCCGCGATGGCCCAGCACGACATGGGCGGCGGCGGGACGACTTCCGGCGCGGCGACGGGCGGCGGGACGGCGTCCTCAAGCCGCAGCACGACCGTGAGGCGGCCTCCGCGACGAACTCCGCCGGCGCGCACCACGCCGACCGCGCCCCCGCGCAGAGGAATCACGGCCGAGCAATACAATGCGCAGGGCGACGAGCTTTTCAAAGCGAAGAATTACGACGATGCGCTCGAGGCTTATCAGCGTGCGGTTGCACTAAGGCCAATCGCCAGCGCCTTCTACCACATCGGTTGGATTTATAACGACCGCGATGATTTCGACAGCGCGCTGCCTGCATTGCAGCAAGCCGTGCGGCTCAATCCGAACGACGCGGTTTCTTTTTCCGAGATGGGCTATACCTATCGCAACCTGAAACAATACGAGCAGGCCTTGGCTGCCTATCGGCACGCGATCGACCTTAGGAACGATTACGCGACTCCCTATTATCAGATTGGCTGGATCTACAACGAGCGCGAACAATACGCACAGGCGGTTGACCCTCTGAAGAGGGCGACAGCGCTGGATTATACGGAAGCGTACGGCGAACTCGGCTATTCGTATTACAAACTCAACCGTTCGCAGGAAGCAATCGCAGCTTACGGCCGGGCAATCCAGTTGAAGCCCGACGATGGTTCTTCGTATCTGGGTTTGGGCGACGTCAACTTTTATCAAACGAAGGATTACAAAGCTGCGCTGGCGGCCTACAAGCAGGGAGTCCAGTACAAGGACGACAATCCGACAGCTTTCTACAACCTCGCGTTCAGCGCGAACGAATACAGCCAGTACACCGACGCGGCGAGCGCGGCGCGCAAAGCGATTGCTCTGAAAAGCGATTACCCCGAAGCGTACGCGGAACTTGGGTACGCGAAGAGAAAGTTAAATTCACCGACGGAAGCGATTAGCGCGTATCAGCAGGCGATTAATTTGCGGCCGGGATATGGCATTGCGTACACGGGGTTGGGCGATACTTATTTCGAACAGAAGCAGTATCGCGAGGCAGTCGTACCCTACGAGCGCGCGATCAAGATTTCGCCGAATAACGCGCGAGTTCATTACAACCTCGGTTGGCTGTACAACGATCAGTCGCGTTATGCCGAAGGGGTTACGCACCTGAGTGAGGCGGTGCGCCTGAAGCCCGAGTATGTCGAGGCGCATACCGAGTTAGGTTTCGCCTATTACAAGTTGCATCGATTGCCGGCCGCGATTGAGTCGCTCCGGGCCGCGATTGGTTTGAAGCGCGACTATGCGACTGCGCACCTGTATCTCGGGTTCGTATTCATCGAACAAAAGAACAAACAGGGCGCCCAATCGCAGTATGCCATTCTCAAGCAACTCGATCCGGCCAAGGCCCAGCAGCTTTATGACGCCGCGCCGCCAAGCTTGAGGAACTGAATATTTGAAATTTGAAATTTGAAATTTGAAATTTGGAATTTGAAATTTGGGTTTGGAATTTTTCATTTATTAAAGTTCGAAAAGCAGAGGATTGTTTCGGTCTACCCCGGGCCTTTCCCATAACGAGTCTGGTAACCCTTTCTGCCCGCTTATTCAGTCGGGCTGCTAACAAATGCCCACAGCTATCGTTCATCACCCGGTCTTCGAAAAACACGACACCGGGGCGAACCATCCTGAGACTGCGGAACGATATCGAGTTGCGATCGAGGCTTTGCGCGGCGACCACGATCTCTGGGCCAACGTCGTCGAGATCGAAGCCGACGAAGCTCGCCGCAGCGATATTCAAGCCTGTCACACTCCACAACATTTCAAGCACGTCGAAGAAGCCGTGCGTGAAGGCCGCGGCTATCTCGATGCCGACACGATGATTTCCGGCGCATCTTTCGAAGCCGCGATGCGCGGCGCCGGGGCGGCGTGCCGGGCCATCGATGCAATCATGGAAGGCGCGGCCAACAACGCCTTTGTGCCGGTGCGTCCGCCGGGCCATCACGCGACCTCCGATCGCGCGATGGGCTTTTGCCTCTTCAACAACGTCGGCGTCGCAGCGCGTTACGCACAGAAGACTTTCAAAGAGATCGAGCGGGTGGCGATCCTCGATTGGGATGTCCATCACGGCAACGGCACGCAGGGAATCTTTTACGATGATCCTTCGGTGTTCTATTTTTCGATGCATCAATATCCCTGGTATCCAGGCACTGGCTCGCGCGCCGAGACCGGGCAGGGACGCGGCCGCGGATACACATTGAATGTGCCTCTGCGCGCGATGACTCCGACTGCTGATCAGCGGCGCGCGTTTGACTCTGCGATTGAAGAGATGGCCTCAGCGTTCACTCCGGACCTGGTGATTATCTCGGCCGGCTTTGACGCGCATGACTCCGACCCTCTGGGCCAACTGTTATTGTCGGACGAGGACTTCGTCCAGATGACGCGGGTGGTGAAGGACTGGGCCAACCAAGCCTGCGGCGGCCGCGTCGTGTCGTGCATGGAAGGCGGCTACAACCTCGACACCTTAGGCGAAACCATCAGGCGCCATGTGCGCGAACTTCAAAACTAGCGCTGAGCCGCTGAGGCCCGAAGGGCCGAGATGTAACTAGCCCTGACCGTCAGGTCGGGATCGTGTAGTCAGTACCCAGAGCGGTGGTGACGGGGTAAGGCCCTTTCAGGTCCGCAGTGGAGACTTTCGCTGGCAATTGACGGGGCTGGACCCGGTCGCTACCGCTCCCGGTACTGACTCCGTTCCACTTGCGGGAACAGGATTCGCCTGCTTTATTCAAATTTCTGTACAGCCACCTTCAGCTGGGATACACTGTGTTTCCCTGAACCAACACGCAGAATATTTCTCGGGAGACGTCGTCAATGCCGGATCTGGACATTACTTGCGCTGAGTGTGGCGCTACCTTCCCATTTACCGAACGAGAGCAAGACTATTATCGCGAGCGTGGGCTGAGCCACCCGAAGCGATGCAAACCGTGCCGCGATTCGCGCCGTGCAACCTTTGGCGGAGCCAAGCAAGGCGGCGGTGGCGGCGGCAACGAGCGTGAACGATTCGAGATCGTTTGCGATCAATGCGGTAAGCCGGACAGCGTCCCATTCAAACCCCAGGCCGGACGGCCGATTCTGTGCGGCAATTGCTTTAGCGCCAGCCGCGCACAGAATCGCGGGGCTTAAAGTCGAACCCAAAGCGCCGGGATTCAACCTCAATCAACTTGTGTGCTGAGCGCTCGTTCGCTCTTCATTTGGAAGTGCGTTGCCTGAAGCTCGTCCGAAATTCCTCAGCCAATCAAAGGCCGCATCGGGACTGCATGAGCTGGATTACGAACCGGCGGTGATGATGACTGCCTGGATTCCCAGCAGCTCGGAGAAGTCTTTGCGGTAGGTTGCTTCGATCTTGCGCGTGTTGCTGACGCATTCAACCAGTTCGTCGGTCGAAACAAAGCCATCGCTGACGGCTTCGATCGCCCACATGGGCACATGCGCCGCGGTGTGCAGGATGTCGTCGACCAGTCCGAGGTACTGCTCCTTGGTCTCGACATAGGCATCAAGTTTCGCGCCGCGTTCTTTGGTTTGCTCGCTCCAGGGGCCTTTGCCCTGGCGGATCCATTCTTCGCGCCAGGTGACTGCGCGCGAGTTGCGGCTGTCGCTGGAGCGGGTGGGATGCGGTAGCCGCAAGAACATCAAGTCGTTGTCAGGATTATCGGCCAGGAAGGCTCTGGCCGATTTGTTTGAAGTAATGTTGCTGCGGCGATTGTCGATCGGCGCCGGCAGCGTCTTCAACAAACGCCGAAATACATTCGAGAGCGCGAGCGGTTGTCGCAGGTCGCGCGTATCGAGGTTGAACGAAAATACGTAGTCCCCTACGGACATGCCGGCAGCCAAAGCTATTGCTCGTTTGAAAGGCGACCCGAATCGCTCGGCGTTGTTGCGCACGTTATCGAACCACCACGCGTCAGTCTCGTTGAACCAGGACAGCAGTCCCGGGTTGCGAAAATATTTTCGCGGGACGTAGGCGTCGTCCAGAATTAAATCGACGTCGTGTTCGGTCAGCGTCTCGGAATTGTTTTCGATGAAGGCTTGCGATTTGGTCCAGGCCCATTGCGCCGGATCGTTGACGGCTACGCGCGTTTGCCAACGCTTCAGATAGTGGCCCAGGTGTGGTTCGCCGGCGAGCGGCAGCGCCACCGAATTGAATTTCAAGCGCCGCAGCACATTCAGCTCAAAGCCGAGCCATCCAATCGAGCTGGTATTCAGTCCGTTCTGAGGTTGTTGCATTTTACGTTTTGCTCCCGCTCCCGGGGGAGCAGGGAATCATCACGATCCTAATTGGTCCATACGAGCCATCAGTTCCTCGGCGATCAAATTCATGTCCGGCGACGGCGCTACTTCCCTGGCATAGCCTTTCAATTCCGGAAACGGCTCGAGCGTTAGCAAGGCGCGCACGACGCGCGGATCGAATTCGATGCCGGTCCACTCGATGAGATGTTCGCGGGCTTGCTGTTCAGTGTACGCCTCACGAAACGGGCGCGCGTCCGTTAACGACGCATACGAATCAGCGACGCGCAGAATCCGGGCCCCGAGTGGAATTTGTTCGAAACGCAAACCGTCCGGATAGCCGCTGCCGTTCCACCACTCATGATGCCAACGAACCAGCAATTGCGCACCGCGATCGGCGCCGGCCACGGCGGCTTCGCGTTCGCTGATGATCGGATGACGCGCCAGATCAATGCGTTCGTCGTCGCTCAATGAGTGGCGTCCGCGCATGTAATCCCGATTCATAACTACTTCCCCAAGATCATGAGCCAGCGCGGCCGTGCGCAACGAGAACCGGTCACGCGGCCCGAGCCGGAACCCTCTGGCAATCTGATCGGCGATCGCAGCGATGCGCGCGGCATGCGGGTGCGCGTAGCTTTCGAACTCGTCAGCCCGCGCCGAGAGACTGGCGAACACTTCGATCGTGGCGCCGTCCGTTCGCTCCATGGCTTCAACTGGTGGCATTGTTAAGAAGTTACTTACTCGCCAGGCTCGACAGCAACTCGCGCGCAGACTTGTTCGCCGGATCGGCGGATAGCGCGCGCAGCGCTTCATGCTCGGCGCGCTTACGCAGTCCGATCCGTTGATACAGTTCAGCGAGCATCAGGTGAAACGACGCGTTGTCCGGCTCGAGCTTCAGGGCGGCTTGCAATTCCGTCTCCGCCGTTCTTCTCAAACTCGGATTACGCATCAGCGCCGTTCCATAATACGCGCGGTACCTCGCGACGCGCGGCTCGAGTGTCGCAGCCTCGGCTAAAAAACGAATAGCGTCTTCGTGCTGACCGCGTTCCAACGCTTCCGTCCCTCGCTTGAAAGAAGTCTCGGCGCGATTCGCCTCCGGTTGCTTTGGGCCGGCCGGCGCGGCGGGCGTCTCTTTCTTCGCGGCGGTGGGGGCGGGCTCGGTGGCCTTAGTCTTGTCCTTTGCCGTCGCCAGCGACTTATCATAGTCCCGGCGAAGTTTTTCATCGCTCAATATCTCGTACGCGCGGCCGATCCGAGCGAAGGCCGACTCCAGCTTGCTACGCAACTCACTCTGGTGATAGCGGTCGGGGTGAAAGCGCCGCGCCAATTCATGATATGCCTTCTTGATTTCAGCCATCTCGTCGAGCGCCCCCACGTCGAGTACCTCGTAATGCGTGGTTGCTGTATTCAAACGCGTGAACAACTCGTTCGCCTCGGCGTTCGGATCCCTGGGCGCAACTGCCGGAGTTGCCGCCTTGACCTCTTTGGCGGCGCCGCGGGTCCTGGGCGCCTCCGTCAGAATGGTTTGCTGATCATCCGGGCGCAAAACTCCGCCTAAGCAGAGAGCGTAGACAGCACGCAACAAATCTTGTTCGCGAAGATGCCTCGTTGCCAGATCGGCGAGACTCGCGTCGTCTTTAGCAGCCCGGATGCGAGCCAGAGTCTTGGCCTCGGTAGGTGAAAGCGAGAGGTCTTCGATTTCACCGGGCGAATAGTTTACCGCACCCACGCCGACTCGCGACTTGATGAATTGCAACGGCAGCTGTCGCGCAGATTCCAAGAGCAGCTGATTAATTTCGATCGCGGGCGGGAAATCACCCTCTACGCGCACGCGCTTGTCGAATGACCACTCGCCCGCGGTCCACAGAAGCGCCAGCCGCAAAACATCTGCGACCTGGGCCGACCGCGTCTGTTGCAGAACGGCAGGCGTTATCGTTCCGTTCTCCAGCAGGGCCGCCGCCAATTCTTCGTCTGATAAATTCGAAGACAATTCGTCAACGTGTGCGGCGCTGTTTGCGTTGCGTTTGAAAACCTCGCGCAGCCGATGCGCCCGAACATTCGACGTCGCGAAAAGCAAATTGCCCTTGTCGAAATAGACAACCACCTTGGCCGGGTCATTCGATAATCGGATGGCGCCCGACAAGCCGGCATCGATGATTTCGCGAATTAGTTCGGCGAGAGGACGTTCGGAAAGCTGTCCCTCTGTCTGGCGATCGCTTTTGCTCACGTCAATCGGAATGATAGCGCACGAGCGCGAAAGTTTGCGAACCGGGTTTAGGGCTTAATTCCACGCACACGGTCTAGGCTTTCGGGTGCGCCTTATCGTAGACCTCGATCAATTTTTCCATCGAGACGTGCGTATAGATTTGCGTGGTCGAGAGACGCGCGTGCCCCAGCAATTCCTGGATGTCACGCAGGTCGGCGCCGCTATCGAGCAAATGCGTTGCGAATGAGTGCCGCAGCGCGTGCGGGCTGATATCGTGAATGCCCGCGCACAGCCTAATATATTTTTCCACCAGGCGTCCGACGGAGCGCGTTGTCATTCGCGTGCCTTGATAATTGAAAATCAGCGGTTGCGCGTCGCGTTTGGTGGCCGGGGCGTTCATGAGAAAGTTCTCGCGGACAGCCAGGTAATCGCGCAACGCCTTTGCGGCCGGTTCGCCAAACGGCACGATGCGTTCTTTTCTCCGTTTGCCGAACACGCGCAGCAGTTTCTGGTTGAAGTCGATGTCGCGCAGGTTGATGTTCACCAGCTCGCCTACGCGAATGCCGGTGGCGTAGAGCAGTTCGAGAATCGCGCGATCTCGTTTCCCAAAATCTGTCTCCGCATCCGGCGTCTCGATAAACCGAATTGCGTCTTCGATCGAAAGATGCACCGGGAGTTTCTTTTCCTTGCGCGGCGTGGCCACCAGTTTCGCTGGATTTGATTCGATCACTTCCTCGCGCACCAGAAATTGAAAGAAGGTTCGCAAGGCTGCAAGCTTCCGCGCGATTGAAGTCGTCTTCTTATGATCGGAATGCAGACTGGAGAGCCATTCACGGATCGTGAGGTGATCGATCTGTTCGAGAGCCGGCTCTCTGCGACGAGTTGTGGGTCTTGCTTCTTCCGCCGGGCACAGAAAATCAAAAAACTGCGTCAGGTCGCTTTCATAGTTGCGCACCGTGTGGAGACTGACGTTTCGCTCATAACGCAGGTGATCGAGGAATTGCGTGAGATAACGTTCAAGCATGCGGCACCGACTTCAGTTTGCAATTATACGCAATCTGCTGAAGTGCGGAATGACTTTTATGATTGATCGCGTGTCTTGACCAGAAATCCTTTGCGCGCACGCACGCGCGTCGCATCTTTATTCTTAATGCGGACCGTGATCTGATGATACTTTCCGTCTCGCTTGTCGACGGCGGGGTAATAACTGAGGATGTATTGTTGCGCGAGGTCGGCAGAGATTTGCGCGAACGTCTTATCGAGATCGCCGACAGTCCGCGGGACATAAGACTCGCCGCCGGTCTGTGCCGCGAAGGCCTGCATCCTCCGTTCGGCGGTGAGATCGCGCACATTAGCGTTGTCATAGAGGCCGGTTTGCACGACGTAAACCTGGCATTCATCTGACGACAGACGTTGCAACGTGGCGTCGAAATCGTGGTCCTCGCGACTGGTGGTGTCGCGGCCGTCTGAAACGATCACAATTATTCGCCGGCCGGCATAAGGCTTTAGATAAGTCAGCGCCGCGAAGATGCCGTCGTAAAGCGAGGTCGCGCCCTCGGGTTTGCCGAACATTTCAATCGTGCGCTCGAGCACCGAAACGTCCTGCGTCATCGGCTGCGATAATTCAACGTTCGTCGACACGGAATAGATGGCCGCCTGGTCGACGGGGCGTAGCACGCTGCGAAAGAATCGCTCCGCCGCGCGTTTTTCGAATTCACGCGACGTGTCGAGGCTGCCGCTGTTATCGAACAGCATGGCCATGCGCACCGGCGTCTCAGCCCGGTAGATTTCGTTGATCGGTTTCGTTTCGCCATCGACAACCAATTCGAAGTCTTCGAGTTTGAGATTGATGATTGCTGCGCCGTGCGAGTCAAGCACGGTCGTGGGAACGGGAACCAGATGCGAAGCGACGCGGACGACATCGTCGGGAGAATTTACGCCGTCACTTGCCTCTGAATTGGCCGGCTTCTGGGGCATCACGGGCGGAGGCGGAAGGCTTTTGGTCGTCTGCCGCGGCCGCGCTGACGCCGGCGTGGGTGAAGGTTTGGCGTTCATGTTCTTTTGCCGGCCGGACTGTGAGTGCGCCGACTGAATCACGACGCCCGACCACCCGACGATGAGCAACAGCGCCGCCGTCCCGGTCGCCAGAGTGTGAGTGGGCTTCTTCATCATGCGGTCGCCGGTGTTTGAGCCTGAGGCAGTTCCTGTTGCAGCCATTCGTCCCATTCTTTTAGCGCGATGTTCACTTGCAGCGCGTGACGATCGCGCTTTCGTTTTACCGAACGGGCCTGCTCCTTAGTCAACGGTTCCAACAACGCGAAGGTAATATTCACCGGCTGATAATTTTTCGTTTCGGCACTGGAAACGTAACGCGCCAACGCCCCGATCGCACTACGCGGCGGTGCAATCAAAAGTTCTTCGCCTCTGGAAACGCGCGCCGCATTCAATCCCGCCAACCAACCCATCGCGACAGATTCGACGTAGCCTTCAACGCCGGTGATTTGTCCCGCGAACAGGATGTTTGGATGCCGGCGCATCTGCATGGTTGCCGCGAGCACGCGCGGACCGTTGATATAAGTGTTCCGGTGGATCTGC
>Ga0207686_10000182_pt1 | contig 48549 bp, 64 predicted proteins | sample KBSM24metaG_FD_184396 | JGI IMG/M metagenome (GOLD analysis project Ga0207686, IMG submission 184396) | Miscanthus rhizosphere microbial communities from Kellogg Biological Station, Michigan, USA - KBS M2-4 metaG (SPAdes) (version 2) | ecosystem: Host-associated > Plants > Roots > Rhizosphere >...
CAGGAACGGCGAGTGCTGAGAGAGATGAGGGCCTGTTCTAGACCGACAGATACGTTGTATCCGGGCACTCAGGAACCGGAACGTCTTTTGAATACCGGCACCGAGGTATTGTTCGCGCTGGAACAAGTGGACCTCGATTTGCTGGTGAAGTATGTGGGCCTGACTCCATGGCAGATCTGGAAAACGGATTTAGCGATGGACGCTGTTGATTGGCTCCTGTCAGCGGAGCTGGAGTCGTGATAATGCACCGAATACTCGCGCTGGTTCTCCTGCTTGCGGTCGCCGGGTGCGACCGTACCTATTACTACGGCGCGCCTACCTCTCCTACTCCGCCACCCACAGAACCAGCCACGCCTGTAGTGAAGCCGGATGTGGTGGAGTTCCGGGTGGACGGCACCCTGCAGAAGGCCGTGCTGCGGATTAACAACCCACTGGACGGACTGACGCAGGTGGTGACCGATTTGCCGTACTTCCAAACTATCTCGGTGACGGGTAGGGATCAGATCTTCCTATCGCTGGACGCATCGGCGATTGGCGTGGGCTATCTGCATGCGGCGATCTTCGTGAATGGCTTCCTGTTTCGAGAGGCGTCGAGTACGCAGGTGAATCCCAGTGTGAGCGTGATTGGTACGTATCGGCACGGAGGATAGTGGTGCCACAAGGTAGGCAGGGACTGCAGCAAGCCAACTACGCACCGCGGAAGACCGTGCCGATCAGGCCGATCTACGGCGTGTGGAGCTATGACCCTGCAAGGGATGCGCCTCCTGGTAGCAGCCCCGACATGCAGAACTGCGTGGTCGTGAAGGGTTTGCTGAGCAAGAGGCCGGGCTATCGGAGGATGCCAGGAGATCATGCTGGATTTGGAGAGCCTGTGGTGGGACTATTTGCTACCCAGGACGTAGACAAGGTGCAGTACTTGTACGCGGCTACCTTGACCAAGATTTACCGGTATGACTTTGTGCCGGCAGTGTGGACTCAGGTAACCGGGCCGGCGTTGACGGGAGCGAGTGATAATCTGTTCTCCTGGGAAAATAGCCAGGCGAAAGTGGTGTTTTCACAAGGTGTGGACCATGTGAAGGTGATGGACTTCGCCGGGGCTAGTTATGCCGACCTCAGCGTGAACGCGCCCGCAGCGAAGTATCTGTGCAGATTCAACGGCAGGTTGAACCTCGCGCATACTCGAGAAGGCACGGTCAACTTCCCCTACCGCCATAGAAGGCCGGTGAGGGACAACCACACAGATTGGAACGGGTTAGGTGCGGGGTTTCGGGATCAGAGCGAGTTTCCCTACCATATCCAGAACATGAAGAAGTTGGGATCGGCGATGATCCTGTACTACGAACAGGGCATCGAAGCGGCGTTGGAGCAAGCCAATGCGGCGGCGCCATTTCGGTACGAGGTGCGGGCGACCGATATTGGTGTGTACAGTGCGCGAACCCTTGCGGGGTGGAACCAGCAACACTTCTTCCTAGGCGGGGATGATTTCTATGGGTTCACCGGACTGGACCCTCAGAAGATTGGTTTGCAGGTTCGCGATGAGGTGTTTCGGTTACTGAATCCCAGCAGGGTGCACGTAGGGTTTGGAGAGGTTCTACCAGCGACGACTGAGTACTCCGCGTTTCTCGTCGGTGGTGGTAGTGTCTACCCGGATCATGCGTGGGTGTTCAACTGGGGCCGGGGGATTTGGTACAAGTGGACAGTAAGTAGCCACAGGTGCTCGGCGATTTACCGGTTGGAAGATCCGCTGACGATTGATGAGTTGGTCGGTCTTATCGATGAGCAGAACTTCGCGTTCGATGATGCGGCGATCGAAAGCTTGTACCCCGCGTTGGTAACCGGCGGTCAGAACGGATTTGTGTACCGATGGTCACCGATTGAACGGTCCGATGATGGTGCGTCGATTCCTGCGTACTGGACCAGCCATGACTTCACCGCAGAGTCGGTGTTCAACGATCCTGGCGTGAAGTTGGTGTTGGAAAGTATTACGGTGGAGTATGTGGGAATCGGGCAACAGTTTCCCCTAGAGTTTTCCTTCTCTCTGGACGGCGGAACGACTTGGATCTTTCCTGTCACCGTAATGTCGAGTGTGGGCATTGGAGGGTTTCGTACTCTGACGGTGAGCAGGAGGGTGACTGGTAACCGAATTCGGTTTAAGATGGCACAGGACTCTGCTGTGGACACCTTTCAGGTGTCGAAGTTTGAGGTGGAGTTCACCTTGGACAAGGCTGGGGAGAGTGACACGTGAGACCCGAGCTAAACCTGCTGACTCCTGAACCGCCACAAGATCGGGAACGGGTTCGGGAATACGTGCACATGATCTACCAGAACATCGGAGTGCAGCTCCAGCGGCTGGAACAGATCATCAACGGTCGGCTCACCTTCGGTAGCTATAGTGGGGGAGCGGATAACGTAATGGGTATGTGGGCCGTAGCGGGGCCCTCCCCTGATCCCGCAGGTACAGAGTTTGCGGTGCAACATAACCTCGGAGTGATTCCCGAGGGGTTTATCGTGATGCGGCCACCCACTGCGGGTGTGCTGAATTCAGGACCGACAACAGCATGGACAACGACACACATATTTCTGACGTGCACGGCTCCGGGAGTATCGGCCGTGATCTTCGTAGTCCCTCCGCCGACGACGGAGCTCTGACACGGGAGGATCTGGAACCACGAGAACTCCTACTGGAAGGGCCGGACGCCGTTGTTCAGCTGTTGCAGAAGTATGCCAGCGTGAACGTAGCAAAGGACCCCGGCGACGTGTTCCTGATGCACCTGGCAACTCGGCGGGATGCGTGGTTCGTAGAGATTGGGCAGGTGGGCCTGTGCTATCTTACGGTGATTCAACCGGGCTTTAGCGGTACGCTGAACCTCATCTTCTGGGACCGCAAGCTACCTCAGCGACGGGTGCCTGCTGTGCAGGCCGTCCTGAAGACGGCAGCGGAGCTGTTCGACTTGCAGCGGATCGCCGCCTTCACACCGAGCAACCCGGTGAAAGTGTTTTTGAAGCATGTAGGGTTTACTCATGAAGGGACCCTCCGGCGGTCGATGTTCATTGACGGTGCACCAGTCGACGCATTCGCGTTAGGGCTGCTGCGGGCGGAGATCACATGGCCACATTCGATGATTTCTTCGGCACAAGTCTGATCGGGGCGAACCCGTTCCTGACCAGCATCAATCCGCCTGCTCCGGTGGACCCGAACAACGCAAGCAACGCGACCTTCAGCGGTGCACCGGAGATCAATCCTAACCTGCAAGGACTTAGCGCGCAGGCCAGCCGCAACGTGACTTCTGGTGGAGGCGCGCAGAGCACTTACACTCCTCCGAACTATCCAGGCATTCCGAGCGGTGGGAAAACGCGCCCTCTCACCCAGGAGGAGTGGGCCCAGCAGCAACGTGTACAGGGACTGGCTCCACAGATCCCAAGCAACATGGTCCGCTACGGCAACACCATGATCGACCCTAACTTCATGGGCGGGGCGTTGCCGGTAGATCCGTACCCAATCAAGGGTACTGTGGATCAGCAGATCGACTGGCTGAAGCTACACGCCTTTGATACCTATACGGGAGCAGGGTCGGGGCTGCCAACTGGGTCCGGTGCACGGACCAGTCCAGACGATCCCACCGCACCAAGGGACCCAAATCTTCCACCGGACCCCGGCACCGCTCAGCCGCGACCACCGTCGGGCGTGGGAAGTTCGGGGTCGGGCACGGGTGGCGGGGCGAATACTGGCGCAAGTAGCACGGGGCAGAACAGCGGTGCGTTCGTGGGGGACCTCGGTCCGATTCGGAACCAACTGCAGAACTTCCTGCTGCAGCACTTCAAAGACACGACAACTCCCTACGGTGGAAATCTAAACATCCCGCAGAGTCCGTATATTGGTCAGGGTGCTGGTGCGGCGCAGCAGGCGATGCAGCTGTACCAGAACGTGTTCAACGATGCAAGCCGGACCAGTGATCGGTTGGCGCCGTTCTGGGATCAGGCGTGGGGTGCTGCGGCGCAAGCAGGTACTGGAACAACTGACTTCACCAACGAGATGATGCGTACGGGTGGAGCGCCAGATATCACCCAAGCGCTTGCAGATATTCGGACGAAGGGGATGGGCGACCTGGCGGACCAGTTAGCTCAGATCAAGGAGCAGTACGGGCAGTGGGGGCTCGGCAGAAGTAGTGACATAAATGAGGGCCTGGCTCGGGGCGCCAGTCGGGGCATCGCCGACATCAACCAGCAGCAGAGCACGCTTGCGGCGAGCATCATGGACGCGGCTGCGCAGCGGAAGCTGGGTGCGGCGGGGTTACAGGCGCAGACACAGGCTCAGGGCGCCAGCATGTTGAACAACCTACTGGGCACCTTCAACAATACTATTCAGAGCACCTTGCAGAACCAGATCGGCGCCGCGGGTGGTATTGCGGGAGCTGGGCAGTCGCTAATGGGGGCGGGTGCTGCGGACGCACAACGGTTGATGCAGAACACTCTATTGCCGTACCAAGAGTTCATGCGTACGAGTCAGCAGTACCCGTTTATGAACGACGCACTGGCTTTTGCAACCGGATTCCCGCCGAGCAATCCGACGGTGAAAGGCGGAATAGATTGGGGCGCGCTACTGGGTGGCGCTGCGGGCAGCTTGATTCCGTTGTTGGCTCTAGCGTAAGGAACCGCCATGCCAAAACTAGTCGTAAAACCTGGAGTGAACGTACTGCAGCCTACTGGGTGGGAGCAGTTCGGCTCTTTCCTTACTGCGTTCATGCAGGCCAGTATCGCGGCGAAGCAACGGAAAATGGATCAGGAGGAAAAGGCGCAGGCCCACAAAGACGCCCAAACCAGCCTCCGTATCCAGTTAGGAAAGTTGGGCGCGGAGGATCCGGAAACCTACAACCGGTTGATCGATGATCCGGCAATAGCCGAATTTCTATCCCCGAAGCATGTAGAGGAGATTCGTCGAAGGGGAGAGAGCCCTTTCGAGAAGTACGTTACGGGACGAAGAGAAAAGAAGGCAGCGGCGGCTGCGGAGGATAAAGTGGCGACGGCTCAAGCGCTGAGTCAGGTGGGCCTGCCATCGATGGATCCGGAATCGGGTGCGGTACCGGTACCGATGAAGCCAAGGGCACCTACTTCGTTAAGCGGCCTTCCTCCTATTACTGGTGCACCGTTGGAAGCAGCGAGGTTGGCAAGGGAAGCCGACATCGCGGGATCCAGAACTAAGATCGACGTGTCCGAGTTCCAGGGGCTCCTGGCGAAGATGAACAAGGGAGACCTTTCATCCGATGATGTAGTGAAACAGTTAGCTGCACGGTTCGGGAAGCTGCCGACGGGTGAGGAGTTGGCAGTACAGGGTGGGCAGATTACCGGAGCGACTACCGCCGCGGCTACCCCTGGCACCCTCGCGTACAAGCAGACGGAGGCGAGGAAGATCTTCGACGCACAGGTAGACAAGTCCGCGATTACTGATCCGTCGGATCTTGCACGGCTGCAGAACTACTCCCAGTATCTGGTGGGCCTAACCGATCAGGTGCCGGAGAAGTTGCCAGAGCGGCTGAGCCAGACCCAGCTGAAGATGGAGCAGAAGGCTCAGGAGCTGCGGGAGAAGATGTTCAGCTTCGACAAGGTGAAGTACGAGACCGATAAGCGGCAGATGACCTTGCAGGCGGGTAACGCAATGGTCAATTCGGGGGTGGACCCCGCGATTGCATTCAAGTTCGCCGACGAGTACTTGCGTACGGGTAAGTTGCCGGAGGGGATTGTGCTGGCTCCGGATAAGGAGCAGCAGTTGAAGCTGCAGGTTGCCGATTTGCAAGTGCAGAAGTTGCAGGCGGAGATCGAGAAGCTGAGGGCGGATGATCCGCAGGTCGATTTGATCCTGAAGACCCTGCAGCAGTACCCCACATCCCGCACGGCGATGGAGGGGCATACGAAGTACGACTCTCCGGCGTTTCAGGCGTTGAAGGCGAAGCTGAAGGCCAGAGGAATAGAGTTGCCGAGTACGGTGCCGCCGACAATGTTTGATAAGTTCCTCGGCGCGGCTACCTTTGGGCTGTACACACCGCAGTCGTCGGAAGTGGGTGAGGTTAAGTTTACCACTCCGGGAGTTACATCTGCGGGTACTGCGGCAGGTGCGCCTGCACCGGAAACGGGCGCTGCAGCGATTTGGACACCGGAGATCGACGCGGCCTTCACGAAGAGTGTACAGGATGCGGCCGCGTTCATGCCCCAGTTAGATCCTGCAGGGAAGGCGCAGATGCAGGAGAAACTGAAAGCGTTGCAAACGGCGAGCGGTAGTAAGGATCCGGTTGCAACCGCGAAAGCCGTAAGCGAGCTCACCCAGTTGATGACCTTGTTGGGAAAGAAGTAACCGATGCCTGGACAAGATCCAAACACGGTGTTGCAAGGGCTGCTTAACTCCTACGAGAAGCCCCAACCCTTCGACACCGGCAAAACGCTGGAAGGCTTGCTGACGGAGAGCACTCCGGTAGAGCGACCGAAAACCGGCGGCTTCATTCCGGATGACGCGCAGAAGTGGAACCGGCTGCAGATGGGCAGCCTGTTCGCCAAGAGCGTGGGCCTGAGCGTAGTGAAGGGCCTGCTCAACTTGCCCAGCGGCCTCGGCGATTATCTGTGGAAGCGAGGAATCGATCTGCCGTTCCTCCCTCCCTCCCAGTTGATGGCCGCAGCGACACCGATGTACCAGAAGGTGGATAAGACTCTGCAGGGCGTGCACGAGCAGATCAAGCAGGGCATGATTGGGCCGAAAGCGGATCAGGTGCTGCGGATGACCGGTGGGTTGCACAGCCCCGCGGCTAGCTTCGCCGGCCTCAACTACTTCACCCAGAAGATGATGCGGAACGTGCCGGACATCGTGGCGACTGCGCCGGAGATGGTCGGAGAGACGGTGGGCAGCCTTCCCGCGAACGCCGCGTTGTACGGTGGCTTCGGTACGCTAGCGGAGGTTGCGGGGGCGAAGACCGTGATGGATCGCACCGCCAGGCATCTCGGCGCCTCCACGGCTGCGACGATGGCGCAGTCCTACCTGATCCAGCTCCGCGATGGCGAGAGCAGCTGGATGCAAGTAGTGAGAGATCTAGGAGTGAACGCCGCGTTCGAAGCGCTGGGCATGCATGGCTTGCATCAGTCGTGGCGGAACGAGTTAGGCGGGGAGGCTCAGACGCTGGCGAAGGATGTAGCGAAGCGGCTGGGCACCACTGCGGAAGCTACGGAGCTAAAACTGACCCAGGTACGTGGCGGTGCGGGCGGCCATGACATCAAGGCTGCGGAGAGCGTGGTGCAGGCGGGCAAGGAGAACCCAGCGCTCCGCGACACGCCCATCGACTTCCAGGCGAGGAAGTCGGTAGCGGAGTACTGGAGCAATGTGGTGCCGAACCGCGTTACGGTGGACAAAACGTTGCCGCCGGACTTCGGGGTGGAGTTCGATGTGTTGGTGGACGGGAAGCCGGTGGCCGAGAAGTTCCGGATTAGCAGCTCCAAAGAGGATCCGAACAAGTTCACCCGGATGACCGACGCCGTGGCCCAGCGGGTTGTGGACCTGACACAGCAAGGCAAGGTGGTGACCTTTGCGAATGTGCGGGTTGCGAATGGTGGGGCGTGGGGTCGGATGGTCCGGCGGCTGAGGGGAGAGAACGCCGGCTACGGGAAGATGGACGCCCGGAAGCTGACCGAGTTCGAGGAGAAGCTTGGTGCCGCGCCTCGCGGCAGTCTTGCCGAGGTGGGCACCGTGCCGGAAGCCGGGACGAAGGTGCAGGTAAGTGAGCCAGGGAAGCCCAGCCGAGTCGCCATCGTTGTGGGAGAGGAACCCAGCACCGCCGCGGCAACTGCGCAAGGCCCGTACGATCTCACAACCGGCCAACCGTTCCCTGAAAGGTATGGCCCTCCAACAACTAGTACACCAACACCTGCCGCCCCAGCAGCGGGCACGGGAACCGTGCAGGTGAGGGATCCGGTGTCCGGCAAGGTGTCCACGGTGAGCAAGAACCACACTCGTGTGTGGTTGTTCGCGAAGAAAGAGCCGGTCCGCTTTTCCGCCCACAGTGATGGCAGCCCGAGGGCGTTTCAGGTGGAGCTGAATAGCCGGGAAGCGTTGATGGAACCGGTGGACGCAGGACCCCATGAGAACTATTTCCAAAGCCAAGAGTTTGGTACGGTGGACAGGGATGGGGATCTGAGCAATGGTCCACGGGGATTTATTCATCCGGACGGTAGCATCACCTTGAGCCTTACAAAGGGCGCGAGGTTGATGACCTATCTGGACGGTGACCCGCAGCCAGAGATGGGTCATGGCCCCCTTGACACCATTCGGGCGATGGTCCGGCAGCCGACCACCCCTGAGAAGCCGTATATGACGCCCGCTGAGCGGTACGCCTATATGGGCAGGATCGGCGCGACCGCTGAGGAGCGACCGAGGAGTCCGAGGCCAGGCGGCGGAGTGATCATCGACGCGAGCAAGGCGAGGCAGAAGCCCTTTGGTGCGGGCTTTGTACCGAGGAGTATGCGGACAGAGGGGACGCAGACTGTACCGGGTGGCGGGGGAGACTTCGTGCGGACCGAGACGCCCTTGCACCCCCGGGAACGGCTTGATGCGTCGAGATTGACGGCGGAGGCTGAGGAGGCGGAGATCAGCGCGGCGAAGAAGACTCCTACCAAGCTGACCACCCCGCCGCCGGACTACTTGGCTGAGGAGTGGGAACGGTTGGCACAGGGAGAGGCTGGCCCCACCTATAGCATCGACCAACACCCGCTCATTACGGATCCTGCGTTGATGGACGCCCAGAAGGCTGCGAAGATCCTGATGGAGACCAAGAACGCAGACCCGAGCACGCCGGTGAGGGTCCTGGTGTCGGACAGCGTGCACAGTGCGGAGCACCCCGCAGAGTTTACTTGGACCCTGGGCGACCTCGCTGAGGCTGAGCCTGGGTTGTTCAGCTTTCCCCAATTGCGGAGCGCGGCGGTGTCTCGTGGTTATCGAGCGATGCCCCACGGTGAAGGGGCGATTCTGAAGGATGGGGTGACGGGAGCGGAAAGGATTTTCGAGACGCGGTTGGAAGCGGCGAACTTCCTCGGGAAGCTGGAGATGCACGAGTTAGGGCCGAAGCTGGAGGATGAAGCTGAGGCTGTGATGAAGCTGGGCTGGCGCAGGGGCTTCGATGCCGATTTGGATGGCGGGGACTTCCAGCCGAGGGAGGCGCAGAGCATCGCGCTGAACACTCTAGTGGATAACAATCGGGCGGGGGTGAAGATTTGGACCGCCTCTGAGGACCTCCAGCAGAGCTTGCAGGATCGGGCGACGGCTGCGCGGAAGGTAGCGGTGCAGGGAGATCCCGAGCTGCTGGCGAAGGCGAAGTTGAAGAGCACTCCTCCTGAGGAACGGGCCGCGCTGTTGAGGCAGAACGCGGAGAAGAAGGCCGCGGCGCAGAAGTTGAGTGAGCAGCTGGAGGCTGAGGTGAAAGGTCAGAGCGGCCTCGGCCTGGCCGTGAGGGAGTTGGGTAAGAAGTTGGGCCTGCCGGACGGCACCCTTCGGGTGATGGATCTGGGAAGGACGCAGGGAGGGAAGAAGTCCACCGTGGTGGTCGGGAAGAAGCGGGTGCAGGTCGCTGAGGGCCAGAAGGTGCAGATGGTGGGCGGGGAGCCCGTGGTCACTGGTAAAGCTACCGAGGCTGTGCCGGGAGTGGTTGTAGGAGGGAAAGCACAGGCCCTCATCTACAACCACCTGAAGGTGACCGAGCTGCTGACCAGGTATGGAGAGGACCTGCAACGGTTGTTGAGGGTGAATCCGGGCAATGTGGAAACGGCGTTGCAGCAGCTGTCCAGGTTGGACGGAGGGTTGGACATCCTCTCTCATCCGGACACCGAAAGCGCTATCCTGTACGCGTACTTCAAGAACACTCAGCAGGCGGAGTTGATGAAGGCGGGTCAGGTGATCCAGGACGCCGCGACGCAGAGGCCGTATAGGGTGTACGACGCGCCGACGCGGCATGCGTTCTTGAAGAACAGTCGGGAGCAGTTGCCTGGGCCTAAGGCCCCCGACACAATGATCTTGGACCCTCACGATACCCAGAAGAGTGTGGAGCTAGCCGATGTAGTGCAAACCCCACCGGAGCATGATCTTGGTGGGGTGGACGGCAATGCGCCGCCACCGGTGATGGAAGCCGTACCGGAGGGGCCGGAGGACGCTCCACTGAAGGCGAAGTGGAGCGAGACGGTCGGGATGTGGGTGAAGACGAGGGAAGTGCTGTACAGGAAGTTGGAGAGGGAAACCGGGATCCCCTTCTTCCGCACCTACATGGACGTAGAGCAGAGCCGGAACGCGATGCACAACGAATTGGCGCCGATGCAGAACGTGCTGCACGATTTGTATCGGAGGGTGACCAAGCGGGCCGACCGGACGGATGTGCAGCTACTGATGGAAGAGATGATCACCGGCAACAAGGCGGGGGCGACGAGTATGGCTGCGAAGATGCAGCCGGACCACGTGAAGGTCGCGGAGGAGTTAGCCGAGCACTGGCGGCAGTACATGGGTAAGATCGGCTTTACACCCGAGGACGTGACTGCCGGCTTCAAAGATGTCGCGGCGCTGAGGAAGAAGGGCGGAGACTTTTACGCGTATATGGGCAGCAAGCCCGCGCTGCCGAAGGTGATGGCCTTTCTGAAGAGGCAGATGATCCAGGCCCAGAGCCCCCTCCACTTGGATGAGCGGGAGACGGACTTCTATCGGTTGGGTATGCGGCTGGCCCGGATGCTCGCGTATGAGAAGCATCTCACGCCCGCTATTAACGGGGCGAGTGACCGGATGAAGAAGGCCGGGACTGCGGTGCAGATTCCGCAGGACATCATGGACAACTTCCACAACTACCTCGGCGAGGTAATGCACACCCCAGACAACATCCAGGTGACCGCTGCGAGGACCATCAAGTTGGCGATGGAGAAGGGTGCGGCGATTGCGGCGAAGATGACTGGCGGAAGGGTGGGGAAGGATTGGGCGCTGCAGCACCATGAAGCGGTGGACATCATCGGCTCAATCACCAGCCTCGGCTACGCTGCCAACTTGACGTGGAACCCCAGCAGCGTCATCCAGCAGTATATGCAGACAATGCAAACCACGCTTCCCGAGTTGGGGTGGAATTACACGTTGAAGGGGTTGAAGCAGGCCGCGAAGTGGATGAGGGATAAGGACTTGCAGGCTGAGATGGCTCAGCGTGGGATTGCGGGACGGACTACGTTGGCGCAGCCTCTGTCCGTGATGGATGAGATGTTGCAGCAGAAGGGGAAGATCGGTATCGGCAGCAGCCTGGTCATGGACAAGTTCATGAAGTGGGGCACCCACACCTTCCAGGTCGGGGATGATATGAACCGGGTGATCGCCTATACCGGGAAGCGGGAGGCGATGCGGGAGCATATGCCGGACTACGTGGCAGGGAAAATCAGCTGGCAGAAGTTCCGGGAGGAGACCCGGCTCGATTTACAGGACCATGCTCAGGGTCCGCTCACCCAGATGATCAAGGAGCACATTGATAGTGGACAGCTGGAAACCGCCGCTCATCTCGCGTCGGATCACTTCCAGAACCACACTCAGTTCTCGTATAACCGGGGCAATGGCCCTCAGGTGTTGGATGGTTCCTTGGGTCGGTTGTTGGGGCAGTACGGTACGTGGCCGATGGCCTACGGGAACTACCTCGGGCAGTTGGCTCTGGGCGGGGAGAAGAAGCTGACCAGGAACAAGATCAACGCGCTCGCCTCGATTGTGGCGGTGCAGGCAGGGATGAACGTCGCGATGACCACTCTCTTCGATGCCGATGCGAGTAAGTGGGGTGTGTGGCAGAGCTTCAGGTACCGTGGGGGTCCGTATATGGAGCTCGCTGAGGAACTCCGCTACCTCGCGGGTGCGCAGCCGAACGACCCGGTGCGGCCCATTTTCGCGGCAAGGGTGGCGCGGCAGATTCTGGGACAGACGATTCCTGGTATGGCCGGCCTGACGAAGATGGGCCGGGCAAGTGTGAGTGCGTATCAGGGAGAGTGGCAGAGGGCGGCCAGGGAGTTGATGGGCCTCCCGCAGCTGACAGGAGGCCCAGTCACCTATTAGGGTTGCACCTCCGCCTCAGTCGGTTGGAGGGAGGCGAGGTACTTGCGTTTGCGTTTGAGTAGTGTGAAGCGGGAGATGCCGAGGTCCAGAGCCACCGCTTTGACCCCTTCGGTTTCAATGCGGAGCAGAAGAGCCGGAGTGACCTCAACCAGTTTGACTCCGTGAGGACCACCGCGGCCACGGATCTTGATGTTGTGCTCCGCCAGCTTCTTACGGAGCGTGTAATGGGAGACTCCAAGCATCCCGGCCAGCTTTTGTAGACTGTTCTTCTCGTACAGTTCCACGAACATATCCTTCTCAGTCATAAATCCCAGCTCCCGCTGCAGTTCCTGCCAGCCAGTCATCGTTTCCACCCATCCGGGGTTAAGTAGTAGGAGATGCCGTCGAAGTCCACCAGTTTGGCTTCACGAAGTGTCGCAATAAGCCCCTTGAATTGCGCCGCATGCATCTTGTTCGAGTTCTTCCGTAGCCAGTCGCTGTGTTTGAGGGTGCCGTTCGCCTTCTTCAGCTGACCAATCATCCGCATCACGTCCTCTCCGATGTTCGTGCTGCTGAGCTGTTCGAAAGCGGCTGGGAGCCAGGACTCGGTCCAGTTAAGGATCTCCAAGCTGTGCTTCATGTGCCTGAGCTCCAGGATGAAGCTGCTGTCCTCAGCAACGGAGAGGATCATGCTGAGGCGGAGGAGGTGGTCCGGCTTCCTCTCGTAGTATCCTGCGAAGAGCTTCTCGTCGGTGCCACGGTCGTCCCGTTTGTTGTACCACTCCCGATACCACTCCTCTGCGTTGGGAGTCATGTGCATCTTAGCGTGCACCCCCTGAAGCTCCATCAGCCTGGTCATCAGTCTGGTCCGCAAGCGTTCGTCCATTGGAGGAGGAATGGGGAAGCTGCGGGGAGTGTCCTCCTGCACCACGAGCAGCAGGCGGGACATAAAGCCTCCACCGAAGGTGTCTCCGGGGAGCATCCGCAGCCAGTCCATCGTGCTCGCGCCGAGCATGCTGATGCCGACGTTACGGAGGATGATTTCGTCCCGGGCGATAGTGCGGGAGCTCCAGAGGTCCGGGCAGTCGAACAAGCGGGTGAGGAGGGGGATCATTCCTTCCATGTACTTCTGCGAGCCGAGGAACTGTTTGAGCTCTCCTGCGAAGATCAGACCGGTGGCTTCTTCTTTGTCGCCAAACGCATCGACCAACGCCTCCGGCGTGATCTTGTCCGCCAGGACAGTCCCACCCATATCTCGGTATAGTTTGATCCCGAGCTCACAGGCAGTCGTTTTGCGACACTTGCCAGACGGTGCGACCAAGACCACGCATAGATTCGGATAGAGATTCGCGTACCCCTTCGCGAAGTGTATATTCCGACGAAGCACGGCTCCAAGGGTAACAGCGCCCACAAAGAAGTGAAACACCGACGGAGGCTCTGTGGTACGCGTGTAGTGAACATAATCGGCTAACCAACCGGCGTGTGGGATTAGGTTTTCGAAGGACGGCCTATTCTGCTGCTTGGACGGGGAGACGGACTTTTTAGCCTCCTCGATGGTGACCGAGAAAGCCCGGGCGATGGTTTCGAAGACTCCGTCCGGCCGGGCGTGTTCCGGGAAGTCCTGTACCCACCGTACCACCTCTGCGTAGCGAGGGTCCGTACGATTGCTGCGGACCCTCGCTAGCCCCTCCATAAGGGCGTTGATTTGCTTGGATAGGCTGACTGCTGGTTTTTTGGCGTCGGTCATGCCATATGACTCCTCAGGAGGGCAATGTTGTACAGGGCTCGGTTCATCTGTGCGACGTCCAGCTTCGCCGAGTGGTCCAACTGTCCTCCTCCCCGCAACACTTCGAGGTCGGACATCTTCTTGCCGGCGATGGCCCACTTAATGGGCTTTCCGGTGTCCATGTGAATACGGGAGGAGGGCCAGTTGTGCCGCCTACCGAAACCGGAGAACCATTCTAACTCCTCGAAGGTGGACATCCCGAAGAGATGCATGAACGGAGGCCAGTTGAAGTGGGCTGGGAGGGCCTGAACAAGCTCGAGCACCCATTCCATCCTCGGCTTGCGGAAGGGAAGGAAGAGGGTGAAGGAGTATTTGCAGGCGTCCGTGAAGAAGGCGATCCGGTCCTGTCGAATGTCCCCTTGCAGAATCATTCCTAGGTCCCAGTGCCCGTAGCCCGGATGCTTGCGCATGGCGTGGAAGGATTCGTAAGTGAAGGGCCCATCGTTCAACTTGTCAGGTGGGCAGACCACCGAGGGGTTGATCCGCTTCGCCGCCTCGATGAGCTCGCCCACGCTGAGGGGTTTACCCATCTCGTGCATCCCGTTGTCCAGTACGACGCGGCGGCCAGCTTTCCGCTGGTCAGCGTAGAACTGGGCGTACTCCTTGTCGTTGAGAACGAGGTGTGCGAGGGCGAAGTCCAAGTCGCAGAGCGGGGAGAGTTCTTCTAGGTGAGCTTTCGGGATCTCCAAGGATAGCTTCACAGGAGTACTCCTAACTTTTGTTGGAAGGCGAGTTGTTCGGCTTCTTCAGCCTTGCTTTTGGGTTTGCATTGCTTCCAGTTATCCCCATAAGTGATATCCACGGGGACGTACCAGCCGCGGGGGAAGAAGTGGTCAATCCGTTCAGGATGCAAGCTTGCGGCGCGGACTTGCGGCCACGGCGCCTCCATGATGTCCTTAATGCAGTCGCGGACCTGTAGCAGCGTTTTGGTGTCGCGGGGACTGACTACGTCGATCTCATCGTGCACCGTGAGCCGCAGTGTAGCGCCAGGAGGGAGCTGGGCTTCTAGCTTGGGCAGCACTAGGTACATCATGTCGGCGGCGGTGCTGGATGGAAGGAAGTTGAGCACCTCCGTCATCTGTCGGGTGTACCACCACCGGCGACGGGCGAAGGGGTTGCGAAGGTACTGTTGCTTCGCCACGAGGCGTTGGATCAGTTCGGTATGCCGGTCTACGCCGGTGAAGACCTTGAAGAACCCCTTAATCTGCGCCTCCACAGCTTCCTTGCTGGAGCCCGTTTGTTTGGCGATGCTAGCTGCGGAGCGGCCGTACAGTAGGCCGTACACGATGAACTTTGCAGCGTGTCGTTGGTCTTGCGTAACCTCGTGGTATGGCACGCCGGTGAACCCTGTTGCTGCCATCCGGTGGATGTCCTTCCCTGAGGCGAACAGCTCTAGGCCCAACTGATCGCCGGCGAGGGCCATCTCACACCGCCATTCGACCTGCGAGTAGTCCGCTGAGACGATCACGTGGTCCGGCGAATCGGCGATGAACATCTCCCGCAGTTCTACGGGGATGTTCTGCCCATTAGGGTTCCAGCTGTTGAGGCGGCCGTTCGCCGCTTTAGCGGAGCCGAACTCGGGGTGGACGAAGCTTGCTTCGTCAGTTTCCACGTCGCAGTAGGTGGAGGCCCACTTCCGAAGGGTACGAATTTCGTTGAAGTGGTGGAAGACAGGGTTGTCCGTAAGCAGGGCGAGGGCTTCTATGGCTTCGGCGTTCGCGGTGGGCCTGGAGCCTCGGTTCTTATCACGGGTGTATTGAATGGGTAGCTGGAGGTCCTCGTATAGCAGTTTCATCACCTGCTTAGACGAGTTGACGGAGAAGAAAGGGTCTCCCAGGCCCTTCCGTAGAACCTCCTCCTTCTTATCCGCTGTGAGGTTCATTGCCAGCGACCAGGTGGCCGCTTTGTGCGCGTCTTTACGGAGACCTCTGCGAGTCATCTTGCGGAGAACGGGCTGGAGAGGCATGACGGAGCCGTAGTAGAGGTCCTCCATACCCAGGTACGCGAGTTCTTTCTGCTGCGTGAGAAAGCTGCGGCAGGTGCCGTCGATGTCCTCACAGCAGTACTCCATCGTTTCCTCGAGGGATTTAGCGTTGCGGCCCTTGTCCTTCCAGTACTCCCGGTCCGTGTAGACGGAGCCCTGCGTGCCTAGGTCTTTGGGGAGGTCGGCGGAGATGAGATGGAAGGCGAGGAGGGTGTCGAAGCGTTTGCGGGGTCCGCCGGTGGGCCTGGGGATACCTTTGTCGAAGAGGAACTCGAAGTCGAACGACTCCGAGTTCTGACCCACGATTTGGATATCAGGGTCGAGATGGGCCTGACGGACGAATTCGGCAACGTCAGCGGTCCAAGCGTAAGTGTCAGCTTGCTGCGGTGCGGTTCCAAAGCCACAACAGAGAATTTGATCCTCGCGGCCGGAGAGCCCTGTGGTTTCAAGGTCTTCGACCAGGTACCCGGCTTTGAGTGCAGCAGCTCGCAGAGCTGGTAGATCACCTCCGCCAGGGCCGAAGGTTCGATATCCCACTTCCACGCGGTGTAAGCCCGGATTTTCCGCCTCCTTCTTCGCCCGCCGGAGGTCTTCGATAACCAGTGGGAACATTCGCTGTTGCCGCATGAGCATTGCAGGGTGATAGGTGCCGAGGACCTTTTGCCCCGCGGCTGTGGTGAAGCACTGGCCTCGGAACTTTCCAATTTCGTTACGGTCCTTGAAGACGTAGAGCGCCGAGGCACCGAGTGCGACGACGAGGTTGGGTTTGACACGGTCTAGTTCCTCCTGCAGGTATGGAGCGCAGTGGGCCAGTTCGGTTTTAGTAGGTGCGCGGTCCTTCAACTCCTTCGTGACGGGATCCATCGCAGTTGGCCGACACTTCACAGTGTTCGTAATGTAGCTCTGCCTGCGGTCGATATCGGTGGACATGCACAGGGAAGTGAGGACTTTGCCCGAGCCTCCGGTGAAGGGACGGTGGGTAACTAGTTCGTCCTTCCCCGGCGCCTCCCCTACGAACATCAGCTTCGCAGGGGAGGGGCCGTGGCCCCAGACAGGACCAGGAGCGTCGTACAGAGGACAGCCGAGGCAAGCAGGTGGTTTAGGTGCGGGGTCCACTGGCCCTCACAATCTCCAGGAACTCGTTCCTGGTCGCCGCGTTCATCAGGAATTGGCCGCGCATGACTGTGGTGACGACGTCGCCGTCCGTGCGGATCCCTCGGTGTACCATACAGCCGTGCCTGGCGGACACGTAGACGCCTACGCCCTTGGGGTTGCAAAGTGTGTGCATGTCGAAGGCAACGCGGTCGGTGTACTCCTCCTGCTTCATCGGTTTAGTGAGGACCGATTCGGCGATACGGGCCAGCTTCGAGAGGCCCAGCATCTTGCCCCCCGGTAGGTAGCCGACGGAGACGATCATCTCCACCGGCAGCAGGTGGTGAGGGCAGAACGTAATCACCTTGTGATGACGCAGCACGATCATCTCCGAGTAGGTGGCCGGGAAAGAGGCTTCGTGGCGGCGCATTTTACGGGGGGTGAGGGCGGCGGCCCAGAGTCGGGCTACTCGGGCGGGCGTGCCCTTGAAGTCCGGGTCCTCTAGATTCATTCCCATTCCTTGGAGGAGTAGGCGGACGCCGTCCTCCATTTTTCGTCTGTTCATGTGTTACACCTCTTTGATGATCCGCTCCGTGTTAAGGGGCGTACGGGTCTTTTGCACCCGCACGACTGTCCATGATGCGGTGCACTTGGGGATATGGTCCTTGATTTGGTCCTTCAGCGCTGCGAGTAGCTCCGTTTTGAACAGCTCCTCCGGCACGCCCTGTGGACCTGGTACCTCCTCACACATCCCAATGGTGAGGGTGCAGTAGGGGCAGATTCCTTCGTAGCGGAAGCCCTCAGTGGAGGTGCCGTGCTGGATAAAGGCGACCAGCGCGCGGCCGCCCAGGCGTTTGGAGTAGAGGATCTCGTGAACCGGTTTGACTCCAACAGGGATGTACATGGCTACCGCACCTTCAGCACTTTGTGGGATTGCATGCTGAGCCGGAGGGTGGGGTTCTCCAGGACCAGTTCTTCGGTGAGTTGGAGGTTGAGCTGGTCGATCTCGTGCTTGCTGTTACGGGGCTGGAGAAAGACCGGCTTACGGTTAGCCCACCGGAGCGCCTCTTCGAGGTTCATCCACCCCTCTCCAACTCCCAAGCCTGGGACGATCACCTTGAGCTCGTCCGCTTCCTCTAGCATAGCGGGGAGGTAGCCGGGCTTGGGAGACACGGTGATCCACAACCAGATGCGGAGTCCGGCAAGGGTACGGTGGCCGGGGGATTCGGAGAAGATCCGTTCTTGGGTGTGCATCCAGTCGGGGAACACCGTGCCGGACGTCTCGATGTGGATGTACTTGGACCGAAGGGCTCCGAGCAGAGGGTATAGGTCCTGATCCATCGGCTCCCCTCCAGTGAGGCAGACATGTGGGCCTGGCACCCGCGAGGCGAGGGCTTGAGTGGTGAACATGCCTCCACCCTTCCAGGGGTAGGCCTTCTCAAAGTCCGTGTCGCAGTACTGACACGTCTTCTTACCCACGGAGCAGCCGGCGAAGCGGATGAACGTCATCGGAGTACCTGTGTAGAGGCCCTCGCCCTGGAGAGAGGTAAAGATTTCGGAGACGGCGTATTCGTTCATGATTGCTCCGTAAGGGTGATGGTGCCGCCGAGCTCACCTGAGGCACGGACACGGCACTTGCTAGTTTCCCAGAGTTCCACCTCGACAGAGGTGCTGCCTTGATACATCTGGGCGAACAGGAGGTCGGCGAGCCACTGTGCAAGGTTCTCCGCGGTGGGATTGCAGTTCATCAGGACGGTTTTGTGCTCCCTCGCGGAGAGGAGGGCGGGCACTATGGGATCGAGGTAGTTGAGCAGCATCGCGTGGTCTAGTGGCTCCAACTCCTTCTGAAGGGTCGCTTTGAGGGCGCCGAAGTCCAGCTCGTAGCCGCGGTTGCGGTCCCGGACGTAGGAGGTGACCGAGACGATCCAGCGGTAGTTATGCCCGTGGAGGTTTGCGCACTTTCCGACGTAGTGCAGTAGCCGGTGTCCGGTGCACGTTTCCAGTTCGGCGGTTACGGTGACGGGATTTGCCACGTTTGTGCTCCTTCGGAGTGAAGTGGTGCAGAAGGGTTTCGGTGAGGGCGGTGCGCATGTTCTCGAACAGGGGACCCTCAGAGGACATCTGCGAGTGGGTTTCTACGGTGCAGGTGGTGAGTGAGAACTCGAGGGGAGGATCGTGATCGTGACGAGCGCCGGGGAGGAAGAAGGTGATCCTAGTCTCCACTGGAGGGCTCCGGCAGGGTTTCGGACTTGGCAGGCGGAACGGATTGAGCGGCCATGAGGCAGATGATCCCCCACATCGCCGCTGCGAGGTCATCGTCGTCGTAGTCCCGCCAGGTACCTGCACGGATGTGTTCGATGGCACGGTGCATGTGCTGGAGAGTGTGGTTGGCTCGGTCGAGGATGAAGTCTCGGTCTGCGAGGCCGCGTTGCCAGTTGCCCTCGCCGTACTTCCGCATGCCCAGGCCGTAACGGTTCGCGAGACGGACGGCGAAGACGTCCCACGGGATGAGGTGGAACGGAGGCATGGCGCCGGAGGACTTGGCGCCGGAACGGAATTGCATGTCCAGCAGGGCTTCTTCTTTCGTGGGCGTACTGCGTGAGAATCCCATATGGGTGCTCCTTGGGGAAGGTGGGAGGAGGGCAGAGGCCCCTCCTCCCGGTGAACGTGCTAGGCGGTGACGGGCATCCGCTTGGTGACGTTGTTCCGGGCCTCGTACTTCTTGCCCTTGAACTCCCGAGCCTTCTCGATGCCGACGGCGATGAGAAGCTCTTGGTCAACCAGGCCGCCGTTGCGGATGTACTCGACGACATCGAGGTCCGGGTCAACCTGATCAGCGCCGCCGAAAACCGCGACGATGATCTGGCGGATGGAGAAGTTCTTCGAGGGCGCCAGAGTGGCGTTCTCGAAGATCTGACGGCCGTGGTACTCCTCGGGTGACTGGCCCATCACCGAGTACGCCACGGAGACGTACGGGTACGGGTCGGGCTCCCTCTCGGAGGGCTCCGCGGTGCGGATCTCGGTCTTGGCGATCCGAACGTGGTAGACGGCCTCCGGGATGGGAACGTTGGTAGCGAGGTCACCGAACTTGAGTCCTTCGACGATAGGCATGTGCGTTGCTCCTGTGTGTGGTCGGTTAACGAGAGAGGCTCTTGGCGCTGACCACTGCGGGCGCCTTTGAGGAGTCGGAAGAGAGAAGGCGCATTGCCTGCTCGTCTCCCATCATGGCCTTAATGAGCAGGCCGTAGTTCGCGGGAATCATGTGCGGAAAGCGGCGGTTTGGTGCGGCTCGGATACCGGCAATGGTTTTGCCCTCTACTTCGGTGAGGAACATTCGTTTGCCGGCGACCACTTTACCGAACACCACGGCGTCGAGCCAGCCCGGAAGTTCTCGGGGCAGTTTTGCTCCGGGAAGTTCGGGGACTGGGTAGGTGATTTTCGTGGCGCCTTGACCCTCCTCCGCAAGGGTTTCCCGACAGATGAGGATCAGATGGGATTGCACGGACATCAAGGCCTTGGTGGTTTGGCGGCCTTTCTCCGGGATGTACGCGTAGATGCGGCGAGGGTCTTTACCCGGTTCCGCAACGCCGACTTCCTTCCAATCCAGCACTTCCAGGCCTTTCTGCATCCAGATATCACCGAACCCGGAAAGGGAGTCGTTGACGAGAACGTTGAACTCGACGTCCTGGTACCGGGCGAGGTTACCCGGTCCACGGTCCTTGTTCAGCTCGGCGAAGACGACGAGAGCTTCGTCCCAGTTGGTGATAGGGACGACGGGGATGTCCAGGTCGCTGATAGTCTGGAGGCCCATACTGTCACCTTGATCGGTGGCAAGGATGAGCGGTTTGAAGTCCTCCTGTAGAAGGGTGCGGATGAGCTCGGTCTTGCCGAAGCGGGGCATGCTGTACGCCAGAATGGTGGCGTACGACGCACGGACGTCCTTGGTACGGAACATGGTGGGTAGACGGGTGGGGCCTAGGGACGGTAGGGTCAATTACGGCCTCCTTCTAAGCCGAATGCAGCGAACAGTATTCGGCCATCGTGGGCGGTCAGTTTGAGAACAGGCTTCCAGTCGCTGGGACGAGCGGTAGCCTTGACGGAGGAGCGGAGCTCGAGCACGAGCACGTCGGGACTCTTCTCCCGACGCACCCGTGCCTCACCCCAGATACTTCGCCCTACTTGGTCGTACACGAAGAACCGAACTTCGTCGTCGGTGCTCGATTCAAGCGGGTAAGTGATCTGGCCTTGGGTCACTTGTCTTCCGCCTCTTCGGTGTCTTCCTCGGACTCCAACGTGAGTGCCTCCGTGGCGAGGGTTTCCAGCTGGCCGTCGATCGCGGCCGCGGATTCTTCGGTGAGCTCGTCGGTGTCGGTGAGGAGTTCACCGTTGACAATGTCGCGGACGGAATCGATCAGAGAGTCGAGCAGTTCTTTTCGGTTCATGAGTGGATCTCCTTCGGACGTGTCTAGCAGTGCAAAAACGGCCTGCTCTGGCACTAACCAGAGCTCCTGGCCGCTGAGATTGATTTCGCGCCAAGCCCACTTTTCAAAGAGGACGCGCCAGCCATCTGCGGCGGGCTCGACGGCAAGCCATCGGGGAGAGGCTTGGTGAAGGATGCAGATGCCGGAGGTGCGCTTGCGGCGGAGGGAGTCCGCGAACAGCACGCCGCTGCGTGTGCGATGTTCGTCTGGGTCTGGTAGAACGAGGAGCCAACCAGTTTTAGGACGAAAGGTTGGCACGGGGCCCTCCAGCGGTCTTGAGACGGAACAGTACGATGTTCGGGCCTAGCTTGAGTTCGTGGACGTAGGTACTGGGGATGAACCCTTCCATGTCCACCGAGATTTCGCAGGTACGCGGTGGGAGGGGGAGGATGAAGAGTGCTTGCCCAGCCGGATCGGTAAGCTGTTCGAGAGCCTGGTCACCGAGGTCAACGAGGACGGTGGCGCCAACGCAAGCCCAGCTGTGTTCCTCCACAACCCGTACTGCGAGGCGCGCGGTTGGTTCGAGGACGGGTTCTCGGCCGGTCATTTGACCTCCTGCGGCGCGTCTAGGATCTTGGGGTTGTCCATGTAGTCGGGAGTACGGGAGCGGTAGGCCATCCGGTTCATCGGCGAGTCGTGCGCACAGAGCGGCTGAAACGGGCAACGGTAGTATCGGAAGCAGTGGTCCGTGTTCTTGAAGAAGACCGTTTTCCAGGGCTCACCCTGTTCCACCCGCTGGTGCCGCCAGGCGATCTCCTGCATGATCTCCACGAACTCGGCTTCGAACTCCAGCAGCTCGGCATCGGTGCGAAGGTAGTGTTCACGGCGGAACTGGGGCATCTTCGTTTTGATCAAGCCGTCGATGACGATTCCAGCGACGCGTTGGCGGAGAACTTTGGTGGCGCCGTAGACGTATGCGGTGGGTTGGATGTCCAGCTCGAACTTGGAGAAGGTGCGGTCGTCGTTCTTGGCCATGGTCTTGTAGTCCCACAGCCAGAAGGAGTTGACCCACGAGACGAGACGGTCTAGCTGGAACACGAGAAAGACGCCAGTGTTGGAGCCGACTTCGACGCGGCCCTTTATTTCTTGACCGAGGGGGATAAACTGTTCGTCGTCGTGCGACCAGTGTGCTTCGTACGCGGGCCAGAGACGGAGCGCGAGTTCGCGGTGCTCTAGAAGGAGCTCCTGGTCCTCAGGGAACATCGGGGTCGGGAACTGCTGGGTCAGACGAGCTTGACCCAGCTGGATCGCCTGCTCCAGTGGTACTCCTCGGCGACGTTCCTGCAGGAAGAGGTGAGTCGCTGAGCCGAACTCCAGAGCGAACGAGGGTCGGTCCGGTGTGAGGTTCTCCAGCCTGTCCCACCCGTACAAGCGGTGGCAGTTCAGGTAGTTCCGGATCGCTGACTGCCTGCCGTAGATCGGCTCCCGTAGCCGGATCTGTAGGCCGTTGATTTCGACGGACATCGCCATGTAAGGTTCCTTTCGGGTTCATACGACGGACCCAGTCAATGTGAAACGTGCTGGATGGAGAGTATTTGTCGGCGTCGAGGCTGCCGACTAGGAAGGTGTGCGAGAGCGCTGAGGCGAGGGCCTGTGCCGCAGGTTCTGGAAGGGACAGTTCCTGCTGCAGGATGTCCTGGCATTCTGCGCGGAGGCCGAGGGTGGTGAACCGCCAGAGCAGCTCGTCAACGTACTTCTGGACTTCGGTAGGGTCCGCGTTTACGGGAGTGAAGAAGAGGGTGTAGCGGCGGAAGCGGTGGAGACCGGGAGGTTCCATCACCGTCATCACGAAGAGGACGGGTTGGTCGGGGTCCACAGCCTCTGAGGTGAGACGGATCCACCCAAGCTCTGGTTCGAAGTCCCAGAGCCGGGTGTGCCGTTTGATGTGCAGCAGGAGTTCCTCGAATTCCCACCAGAGGAGGTCCCGTTGCATTAGTGGGTCACCTTCACGGGCAGGAGCTCCATGAGTTCCTCTAGGAGGGCCTGTGCGTGAATGCAGGAGTGGTACTCGCGGACGGCGGACATGAGCCGGCGGAGGAGATCCCACGCTTCACCGTAGACCAACTGTTCGTTGATCCGCTGACCTACAAGAGCGAGCATGGTGAGTTGGATATCCAGCTCTAGGTTAGCAGCCGGTGGCGGTTCTTCCCTCAACACAACTCGCCGGAAGTGAGGGTCCCGAGTGATCGCGTGAAGGAGTTCATCGATCCGGTCCTTCACCGGATCCGTTAAATGGGAGTGTTCCGGTGTGGGTACGGGTTCGGGCATCGTGGACCTCCTGAATGTGTGACATGCGGGTGACGCGGAGACGGGAAATGTAGAACCTGGCCCGCTGTGCAGATAGACGGGTAGGGTAGTACAGATGATGAGTGGCGCCGTGTTGGTCGACGAAGGAGAACCCGTACGTGGCCATTACTCGGCGACCGTTTCTACCGTGATGCGGAGCTGCTTGGCGTCGGTGAGGCCCGACGCTTTGCGGACGTAGACACGACCCAGCGCTTCCTCCTTGTTGTCGGCGGGAGGCTCGTAGATCGTGGAGTGCTTCTTGTCTTCGGCGCGTGTGTACAGTGCGGTACGGATCATAGCGTCTCCTTGTAGAAGTCGGTTGCGGGGTCGTCCATGCCAACCTCAGCGAAGCCAGCGGCACGGATCTTGCAGGAGTCGCAGACGCCACACGGCTCGCTGCCGCCGGCGTAGCAGGACCAGGTCATCGCGAGGGGCGCACGGAGTTCGATGCCGAGCTGGATGATCTGGACCTTGGTGAGGCGGACCAAGGGGGCGTGGATGTTCATCGCCTTGATGCTTACACCGTCAGGACCGAGACCCAGACCGAGGCCGATGTCGAGGGTTTGTTCGAGGGCGTCGAAGAACTCGGGGCGGCAGTCTGGATAGCCGGAGTAGTCCAGGACGTTCCATCCACCGACGAGGTTGTAGGCTTGTTCGGTGTACCCGAGAGCGGCTGCGATGGAGAGCATCAGGATGTTCCGTCCGGGTACGAAGGTGGGTGGGAGGTCGGACGGTGTACGGGTGACGGCTTCGATGGAGGGGTTGCCCTCCCGGAGGCCGGAGGTGAGGGACGAGCCTCCGATGGTTGTGAAAACCTGTTGGAGGTTGAAGGTGCGGGGCGGGGTGCGGAACAGGAAGTCGCAGACGAGGTCGCCCGCCACAAGCTCGCGGGCGTGACGTTGCCCGTAAGCGAAGTTGATCGGAATGCAGGCTTCAGCACCAAAGGTGCGTGCGGCCCAGGCCGAGGAGACGGCGGAGTCTAGGCCGCCGGAGACGAGTACAATCGCTTTGTCCAATGTGTCCACCCTTCTGATGGTTGCAAGCAACGGTCACACGTGGGCACAGAAAAAGGAGCCCCGGAGGACTCCCTTCCTGTGCCCGCCACAGCTAGGCGGTGATGCCGAGTTCCTTCGCCCGGGCCAGCAGCAGCTTCTGCTTCTCGTTGCGGGCCTTCATGTAGACCTTCCGCTTCGCAACGACGTCCGGCCGCTGGTTGTATTCCTTCCGCTTGGCCTCGAACTTCTCGCCGTTCTTCTGGCGGTACTCCAGCTGCTTGGCCTTGCGGGCCTCCCGCTCTTCGGGGGTGAGGTTCTTCAGCTTCTCCTTCTGCTTGCCCTTTTGGGCTTCCCGGCGCTCCGCGATCTTCGCGAGCTGTTCCCGGATCTGGTTCTCATCCATTTGGGCGATTTGCCCCTTCACGTCGTCCATGATGCTTCCCACGATTGCGCTCCTTTGGAACGAGCGTGGGAGGGTGAATTCCCTTCCGACGCTCGATTGTAAGACTTATTATACCCCGGATCGTTTTGAAAATCAACGGTGAATGTGTCACCCTGGCATGCCTCTTTGGGCACGTGCCGCCCGGAGGTTGTGGATGTAGTCGAGGATCTCCTGTGTTTGCGAGTCGGGCATCAGGGTGATTAGGTCCAGCAGTTCGGCGGTGAGCGGATTGTCGGAGAGTGAGGCGCCGGGCGGATCGCCCACGCTAGCGGGGTTGCCTGGCCAGGAGTCCAGGAGCGAGCCGAGCTGGCGGTACTGGCCGGATAGTTGGGCGTGGGTGGCGGCGATACGGTTAAGCAGGGTGCGGGTAGGTGTCATTTGAAGGGCTCCTTATGTGGTACCGTTGGCCTTGACACGCTTGGCACGGGCGGCTCGTTTCAGGATCTTCCGCAGGCGAGCCTTGTTCTCCGGGCGTTGGGTCCAGTGCCGGGCTTTGCCGCGAGGCTTGGTCTTGATATGGAGCAGCTGGCGGGCGATGGCTGGAGTGCCTGGAGTTTCCAGGAGTTCGTCCAGCACGTCGGCCGCGTGACGAAGACGGAGGGCAAGCGTTTTGATGTCCATGAGTCCTCTGTGAAGTGTGTAAGTCATGCGAAGCTAGCGGGCGACACGGTAGAGTTTGGTTCCGGGCGGCGGCTTGAGCGGTTTGTCATCCGGGCCCTTGATGTACGAGTCAATGAAGCGGAGGTCGTGCGAGTGCGTGGAGGGGTAGTACTGATTGCGCCAGTGCCCCTCTACCATCCACCGGCAGCCGTAGGTCCGCGTGACGGAGTGGTCGGCGTGGAGGATCGTGCGGTGCAGCGATTTGCGGAGGGTGACCACCTGGATGGTGGGAGCGGTGCGGTGCTCCATGACGGCCCTGCGACGGGCGTGACGGGACGCGGGCTGCGCTTGCGGCACCAGCAGTTTGCTGCGGAGCCACGAGGAGGCGGCGACGACGAAACGGATTAGCAGTTCGGTGTCCGCGTGGGCCTCCTCGAGGGAGAGGCCCGGTTCTAGGACCATCTCGTGGAAGTCCGTGTTGGACTTGTCGGAGAGGCGCTGGGCGCGGATGGCTACGGCGGAGACGGTGGGCATTAGGCCGTAGTGGCCACGGGTGTACCCGAAGATCATCAGCTGGTCCTGCTCCGCTTCCAGGGAGTAGCCGTAGAGCCACTGGATGGCGCAAAGTGGGAGGTCGCCCTCGAGGAAGTGGATGCGGCGGAGTGGTTTGTCGAAGTGGTACCAGCCGCGGTTGCCGATGAAGAGGGAGGGCTCGCACGTGATGTCGTCGAGCGGGAGTGTGTGGGCGGATGCCAGGACGGCCTGTGCGATGTCCTGAGACCACCAGTATGGGGTGCAGAGGGGAAGTTCGTCGGCCGTGGCGAGCATACGGAGGGGTTCACCGAACAGCACCAGTTCGGTGCCTCGGCGGAAGAAGAGGCGGAGATTGTGCTCCGCCTCTTCACGGGTCGAGAGGGCGTCAGAGACCGGCATCGCTGTGTTCCTCCAGCTCCCGCTGGATAGGTGGCGCGAAGTAGCGGGCGTGATGGGTGGCGCAGAGGGGGATGCGGTCCTGCAGGAGGGCGATGGCCGGTTCCGTGCAGCGTTTGTGGACGATGCCTAGCAGGTCGGACGTGGTAGTGCTGGTAACGCCACATTCGCCAAAGATGCGGGGGACGAGGGTGGACTTCAACGGAGCACCTCCGCGATGCCGAACAAGGGTTTGGCTTGGAACGGGATGGTTTCGGACCGCTGCATACGGAGGAGTTGCTTGTGCGCCGCTGAGAAGCGGAGGCGGCGGGCGGACCAGGGACGGCCTTCAAAGGTGAGGAGGTACCGCTGGGCCTGAGGTTTGAGTGGACGGGGTGGAAGGGAAGAAGGGATGTTCATCGGCGTGGTTCTCCTAGTCGGGAAAGGACGAAAATGGTGAATACGAGGAGGCATGCGAGCTTGAGCACTAGAGGGTTTCTCCGCGCTCAGCCAGGATCGCACGGGCTGCACGGATGAACTCACGTTCCTCGCGCTGGCGCCGTTGCTGGTAAGTGGGAAGGATGACCTCCTTACGGAGTTCACTGTTGTTCATCTCCAACGGTGCCGTTAGGGTCTTCAGCTGGGCTGGGGTGTATGTCACTTGAGTGGTGGGCATCGATGGGTCCTCGTAGATGGTATTCGTGGTGAAAGTTCGCCTTGGCACGGAGGTGGTCTTCACGGGCCAGGAGGTAGGTGCGCATCGTGATCGCCCAGTCCCACTTGTTCTCTTCCACGGAGCGGTCGCGAGAGTGGATGCAGACGTAACGGGGTGCGTCTGGGGCGAGGTCCAGGATTGCCGTTTGGTTCGGATACCAGATGTACCGGTGCTCCTTCGTCGTGAAGTAGAAGGCTTTGCCGGAGGACATCTTGCTGTGCAGGTCGGGGTCGAGTTGCTGGAGGAGGAGCTCGGCGCGACGGAGGGCACCGGGTTCGGGACGGTTACGGTAGTCATCTAGGTCTCGTGCGGGGAGGTCGGGAGGAGGCATGCGTGGGGCGAAGGTACGGAGGACCCGGCGCGACTGTTGAAAGAGTTCTCCGGGGACGAACGTGTCCACCTCGGGGTGGCGGTGTCTGACCCAAATGGCCAGATCCACCGCGGCCGAGAAGAAGTCGGAGCGAGTAGCCGTGTTCGGGATGAGGACGGAGTAGCGAGTGCGCTCCCCGAGCTGTCCGGAAACGGTTACAAACACGTCGGAGGACTGACCGTCGTGTCGTATAACCCCGAGCTTCTTCTGTGGCCGGATGGGCATGTGCTAGCCTCCGACGAGCGGAGCGAGTGCGAGGATCTCAGCGTCCGGGGCTACGCTGTCCAGGGAGCGGATCTGCTGTTCCGCTACGAACATTGCGTAGCCCTTGCTGAGGAGCGTGTCGAACTCCACTTGCACGTCGGTGCCCGTGACGGTGGAGTGTCCGGTCTTGTCCAGTTTGAGTAGTGTCATACGAGTGGGCTCCTTCTCTGCGGTGTGACAGGGAAATTCCTGCCAAGTGGTTGGTTGGTAAGTGTGAGTCCGCATTAAGAACATTATATCACGAAACGAGGCCCCCTTTCAAGGGTGAACGTGTCGGCCTTAGGGCTCATCCGACGGAACGGACGGCTTCGGAACGGCCGACGGGTCGACCTGCCGGAGGTGTTTGGGTCTGAGGAGCGCTTCGACTTCAGCGAGGGCGGTTTCCTCCGCTAGTTGGTCGAGAATGGCGCGGCGCTTTTCGCGGGCACGGAGGGACCACTCCTTGACTTTTTCTTGGCGGGCGGCACGGTACGCACGCCAGTATTCGGGCGTGCCCGCCGGGAAGCCAGTTTTGTTGCCGGCGGGACGGCCGGGAACCCCGGTGCCGGAGCGACGGCAGAGGGAGACGTTGGCCCAGGTTTCGTTGGACCAGTTAGCGTCACGCCAGTAAGCCATGTACAGGGTCGGGTCGTACAGGCCGAACTTCTCCTGCGCGAGGACTTGCAGGATCGGGGCCATTGTGGAGTCGGAGTAGACGCCCAGCCGGGAAGTGGTCCACCGGGATGAGCGTGTGAGTGGGTTGAGGATGCGGTGGAACTGCTCCAGGATCGTGGCCTCTGGTGGGAGGTCAGGACGGACTGTGGGTTCGGTGAATGTGATCATAGACATATTATAACACACAAACAAGTAGATTGCAACGGGGTTCATAGGGGGAACGGCGGGGTGGATTGCAAGTACGATGTGTGTTAAGTGGGGTTGCCTGAAGCACAAAACAGTCGGCTCATTGTACTTGATTGTAGATAAAGGGGTTAAGCAATGATGCCCTGAGATTTGCAGAGCACGCGATATAAGAGATAGAGAAATACTAGTATATACATATAATACACTTATCCTTTTTTTCTTCTATTCCTTTCAATAACATTAGCAGAATACACCGATACACATTGTAGTTGATTGTAGATAAAGGGGTTAGCATCAGCCTGTGTAGTAAAGTGCATGTTTTGTGTAGATTAAGTGTATTAAGTGGAAGGGAGATGCGCGCACCGGATGCTCCGGACGTGGCGGGTCGGCTTCGGAACGGCTGGTGGACGGGCCGAAGGCCCCGGTGGGCTGACGGAGGTGCGAGCGGGCCGAAGGCCCTGCGAAGCGGGGCGCGCGGGCCGTCTTCGTGTTCTTGTTCTCCTTGACGGACAGACAAAAAAATGGGACCGAGGTCCGAAGACCCCGATCCCGTGATGGGGCGAAGCCCCTAGACGCCCTTCGAGAGGTTGTGCTTCTCGAGGCGGGCCTTGAGCGCCGGGTCGTTCTTGAGGAGTTCCTTGAGCTTCTTGAGCTCCTCGGCCTTGTTGCCCTGCGACTCCTTGTGGTAGCACTTGTTCATCCAGCCCATCTTGAGGCAGGAGAAGAAGTACGTGATCGGGTCTTCGTCGTCGCCGAGCTTGGTGAAGAGCTTCTTCGCTTCGGCCTCCTTGATGACGGACTTGACCTGTTCGAGCGAGAGTGGGAACGTGAACTTTGCCATGTTGTGAGACTCCTGTGTTGTTGGGAACGTGAACTAGCCGAGGACTTCCTCTTCCGTCTGAGACCACTCTTCGGAGAGGAATTTGTCGACCGGACGACCGATGATCTTCGTGGTCTTGCCGGTCTTTTTGTTGACGAACGTAAGCTCGAGCCACGGTGGCTTGACGCCGCGGTGTACGTAGATGTCACCGAGGAACTTCTTACCGAGGTCTTTCACATCTTCACCTCCATAAACCCAATTCTAATTCTCCACTAAGTAGCTACTCTTGTTTCGGCTTGACCGGGATCTCGATGAGGGATGCGAGAGCCTGGATGTTGTACTCGTCTTTGTTGAGGAGGCGGACGTCGCGGACGTCGATGACCGAGAACTCGTTCTCGTATTGCTGTTCGATCTCCGTGAGAGCGTCCTCGAAGACGTTGGTGTCTCCCCAGGATGCGTCTGGGTTGTCGGAGTGGCTTTCGATGACGACGCCGATGCGGATGACGAAGAGACGTTTCACTTGATTTCCTCCGGTCTCATGGAAGTCCTGAGAACGAGCTGAACGTCCTCGAAGACTCCTTTGATGTAGAGGTCGAGATCCCGAAGGCGGTTGACTTCTTCCTCTGTGAGATCCTGGTCCTCCGCGTCGTTCGCATCACTGATGTACCCTTCGATTACTTCGTAGAGATTCATGTTAGTATTTCCTTTCGACCCACGCGTTGGAGGTGAAGTGATCGTTGAGGTACTCTGCGACGTCGAGGAGGAGCTTGTCGTCGTACTCGCGGAGGGAGTTGATGATCTGCGGGAAGGACTGTCCGCAGGCCAAGGCGAGCCCGATGATGTTGTACCACCCGAGGTAGTACTTGTCTGGGTCGGGAGTGATGCCCATGTGGGCGCAGATCTCGTCGTCGATCTGGTTGAACGGAACGTTGATGTCGGGAGCGGACTTCCGTTGGAGCGAGAAGCAGTTGGGCATTGTGTTCTCCTGTGTTGGTGGACGATGCGAAGTTAGAAGCTGCACGCCCTGTCGAGGAACGTGTAGAAGAACATGAGAAGCACCAGAACGAGCAGTTGTTCGATGGTACGGTCGTGGCGGTTCATCAGGTTTTCTCCTTTCGAAAAACCAATTCTAATTCTTCGATGTAAAGCCTACAGTGCGGGACGGAAGCGTGCTTTGCGGCTGGGAGGTTGTGAAAAAAAAGGAGCTACACACGATGTGTAGCCCCTCTCTCCGCGAAGCTAGATGTCGACGTCTCCCTCTTCGGAGAGGAATTTGTCGACCATCTTGCCGATGAGCCGGATCTTCTCGCCGCCGCCTTTCTTTTCGACGACGAGCTCCATCCATCCGGTCTTGACCCCTTTCCGGACCCAGACCGCACCCTCGACCTTACGCATGTTCTTCACTAGTGTGTCCATGTCGCTCATGTTATGCTCCTACTGGTTGTTGTTACGGTTGTGACGTGCTTCGAGGAACGTGATCCGGTCTTCATCTTCTCGACGAAGACGACGTGCCTCGCGAAGTGTGCAGATTCCGATCCCTGTTCCCATCCCTGCCAGGAACATGATCCACTCGATGAGCAGCTCCATCTGACCTCCCTACTAGAACGTGGTTCTAGATTTGTGAGAAAACCCGCCCGCACTCACGTGCTTCTACGTTCTACTTTCACCCCCTTAATTCTAACTGCCCACTAAGTGGACGCTCTTGTTCCGTCGCCAGGCTTTAGCCTCGCTCTGCGCCCCGGGTGTGTTGGTGTGTGATGGCTCCGAAAAAAGAAGAAGCTGCACCTCTCGATGCAGCTCCCTCCGGCTCTACTCCTCTTCGATCGCAGCTCGTTCTCCACAATCACCGATCACCTGATCGAAGACAGCCTTGCCCCAATCCGATCGATCGTTCATCCAGCCCATGCCCTCGTACATCACGCTTGTTTCGACCTCTAGCTTCTTTCCGTTCTCCAGTCGAATCTCCGTAACGACCTTCATGTTCACGATTGTCCACTTCATATCGTAACCTCCGTAAACCTAGTTCTGATTCTCCACTAAGCACCTCGCTTAGCGGTAGATCCAGCAGAGGCTCCTTCGGTAGTCGTCTTCACCTTCGCATCGAAGATGAACTCGGCGACCGAGGATGTGCGACTCAAGGACTTGCTTCGCCTTGATGTAGCTACGCTCTCCGGCTTCGGCGGCGTTGATTCCAAGGATCCGGATGCGTTCTCCTCCTTCGATGACGAACGTATCTCCGTCTATAACGCGGGTAACGAGGGCGGTGCGGCTTCGCTCTCCGACGACCACACCGATGCAGACACCGATCACTAGGGCGACGATCATCTTCTTCATGGCACACTCCTCAACCGACCAATGTTGATTACTCGACTGGGATGGCCCCGCTACCCCCAAACCTGGGACTCTACTTTAGTAGGGAGGGTCGAAAACATTTGCGTAGGGGGTATGCGTGGCCTTCAAGGTAAATGAGCCTCCACGCTGGCGTTGCCTCGCCGCGGCGTTCCGTGGTATAATGGGTCTGTCTTTTATGGGACCTTCACGTCCAGGAACCGACCCAAACACTCCTACACTCGACGAGCAGTACGACCGCCGCGTTCCGTCCGGCTGGAAGTTCGCACTGGACCTCAAGCTGAAAGACCCTGGCCTCGGCTGGAAAGCTATTGCGAAGGCGATCGGGTACTCGTACCAGACCGTCCTCATGTGGACCACTCGGCCCGAGTTTCAGCGCTACGAGTCGTGGGTGGTCTCGCGGCAGTTCTCCCCTCTGATTCCGGAAGAGGAACGGAAACGGCAATCGGTCATTGACCGGGTCCGTGGCAAGTTCGAAACCCACATGGAAGAGATGCAAGACCGTCTACTAGTCCTCCTGGACACGGTAGATGACCCCTCACTCCAAGCGAAGATCGCGCAGGACTGGCTGGATCGTGGTGGTGCTCCTGCAGCGAGGCTGGACAATGGGAAGCGAGGATTCGCGCTGGTCATGTCGCCGGAGATGATCAACGCGTTCTTCGAGCGTAGCAAGGAAGCCGGGCTCATTATTGACCTGCCAGCCCTCCCGGCACGGGAGATTCAAGGCCCCCTGTCCCAAGAGTCAGATCAATAGGAGAATCAGATGCCGTACTCAAGAACCGCGATCATCACCTTTCTCGACGGAAACGGCGGGCTGTCGCCCGACCAGGGCCTGCCCGCCCCTCCGGTGTACCCGGGCCAAGGTCTACCCGGTGCCCCACCGTACCCGTCCCAGGGCCTGCCGCCGGGCGCCGTGCAGCTTCCGGTGTTCCCGTTCGACCCCACCAGACCGGACAACAGTCTGCCGGGTGCCCCCGGCTCGCCGGACAACAGTCTACCTGGTAGTGGCGGCCCCTCGACGCAGCCCATCATCCCGGGCAAACGCTTCATCGTGAAGTGGCTGGCCTGCCAGGGCCTGATCCTGGTGCCGGACAACTCACTGCCCGGCTCGCCGGCGGAACCGAAGTAGCACACTGCGTTGCCGCTATCTGGTCCTCCCACCGGGTAGCGGCAGCAGTCTAGGTTGCAGATGGACATCCTCACCCGCACAGCGGAGCGTAGCGCCTTCTCGGCTATAGGGCAGGCCCTCCCTACAGAGTCCCGAATGGACGAAGTGAGGGAGCAGTGGCGTGTGAACGGTATCAAGTCCCTCTACTTCTTCGCGACCGCAGTGCTGGGGTGGAACAAGATCCAGCCGGTGCCCCACTTGGAGCTTTGCAACTTCATCCAGCACATTCCCCCCGAACATCCTGAACGCAAGATGCGGAAGGTGCTGCTGATCCCTCGTGACACGTATAAGAGTACGGTGGGCAGCAAATCGTTCCCCTTGTGGATCCTCATCCAGCCGGAGTTCTGCGGCCTGCCTGGGCTGGAGCACCGCATACTCCTGTGGTCGCACAGCTCAGAGAACTCGAAGAAGCAGATTAAGAGTCTACGGCAGCAGGTAGAGCGGAACCAGATCCTCGCCTGGCTGTACCCTGAAATAATTCCGGATATCAGCCGGACTACGTGGACTGACAGCAACCTGCTGTTTCCCCGACACGGTAGCTACGGCGAGGACACCATCGAGGCCGCGGGGATTGACACGCATCTGGTCTCACGGCACTACACCCTGCAGATCAAGGACGATCTCGAAGATAAGGCCAGCTTCGAACAGCCAAGCGTGCGGCAGAAGGTGAAGGACTCCTATCGTGCCGCGGAAGCGCTGTTCGTGGACGAGCGCAGCGCCTACGACTTGCTGATCGGTACGCGGTGGGGCCATGATGATGTGTACTCCGAGATAATGAAGAACGAGAAGGAGGCCTACGAGTTCCTCGTGCGGCCGTTGCACTGGACGCAGGAAGAGCTGAGGGAGGACCTACGGGAGGCGAAGGAGTCGAAGGTGTTGCCGGTGTGGGACATGGACCCGGATGTGCACGCTCCGGATCCCAGCAAGACCTACTACTTCTTCCCCGAACTGTTTCCCGCTGATAGCTGTCGCAGGATCCGCGCCAAGCAGGGTACCTTCATGTACAGCATGTTGTACTTGAACAACCCCCGCAATCCGGATCTGGCCGAGTTCCGCGAAAGCGACCTGCGGTACTTCGCCTTCACGGATGAAGGGAACCTCTTGTTGGAGCACGAGGATGGCAGCCACGAGGAAGTCGCCTTTGACTCCTGCCGGAGGGTACTGTTCTGGGATCCTGCGATGGCGGAGAGTGAGCAGAAGAAGGGTGCCCGCAACGCAATGACGGTGGTGATGCGGGATAAGAAGGGTAGGCTGTTCCTCGCGGAGGCCTGGGCCGAGTTCAAGAACCCCACCCTGCTGTTCAGCAGGTTCATCGGCTACCACCAGAGGTACGAGATTCACACCGCCGCAATTGAGGATGTGGGCTTTCAGCGCAGTCTGAAGTTCCCCCTGTTCTACGAGATGAGGCAGTGCAAGCATATCTTCTCCGTGGAGGAGCAGAGTCCAGTCGCCAGCAAGGACGCCCGCATCCGCAGCCTTAGCCCGTTTGTGGAGAACCACATGGTGTACGTGAAGCGCGGGCTCCGCGATTTTGTGGATGAGCTGAAGTACTTTCCGATGTTCCCACTGAAGGACCTCCTGGACGCCACTGCCGCGTGCCTGGGGGTGCTGGGACTGAGCAGTGCGGTGGAGCAGTACAGGGTCCGCAGGCCGTCCGACTCGGCGGCGGACCGGCTAGCGACACGTAGTGCGGTGACGGGGTACTAGGATGGCCAACCATGCCAAGAAAAAGCATGCCACAGCGGCAGATGGTAGGAGGACTCGTGAGCCCGAGTTCACGTATCCGGAAGGGGAGTCATTCCATGAAGAAGCGAAGCGGTCGAAAGGGAATGGGCGGAGCAAAGTGCAAGTAGCGAAGCCGCCGGTTGGGGTGCAGGGCCGGTGTGTCCTGAACCCCAATGGCACCGATGTGACGCAGAGGAGCCGTGGCAACTGAACTACCGACGGTTGATCTCGAGTTGACCGAGGAGCAGGAGGCTGCTCTGCTGCGGGACGTGGAAGAGCAGCTGGCCCCCGCAATGGAAGCCCACCTGCAGCGGGAGCAGCGGCTGGCCCGCCTCCGAATGGCCTACAAGGCGAAGCCAGAGGTGGAGAAGAAAACCTTTCCGTGGCCCGGCGCCAGCAACGTCGTGATCCCCATCGTAGGGATTACGGTGGACAATATCGTAGCCCGCTTGATGCGGAGTTTCCTGGGGATGCCCGACCCAATTGAGGCGCAGATCCTGGAAGGGCCGCAGGAGTTCCAGGAGAAGGACTTCCGGGACTGGGCGAAAGCCTTTTTGAAGAACAGTGGGGCCCGGGACACCCTTCGTACGATGTTCCACGATATGGCCATCGACGGCACTGCATTTGTGAAAGTCCGGTGGGATAGTGTGATCCGGACTGTACACAGCTACGGTGCCGAAGATGGCGCCGTCTCGGCGACCGAAATAACCGACTACGAGGGCCCCGTCTGGGACGCTATCCAGACGTCGGACATGGTGTGGCCCGAAGGGTTCGACAGCTACAAGCGCCTCCCGTGGGCCGCCCACGTCCTCCGTCTCACGTGGCAGGAGCTCTGCGAAGCCCGCGATAAGGGCATGTATACCAATGTGGATGAGCAGCTGAAAGCCCGGAGCACCGACCGCGGCGACTCGCCGAACTATCGGGTGACCCAGAAGACCAGTGGAGTGGATGCCAAGGGTAGTGTGGGCCTGTACACCCTGTTGGAGATATGGGGGAAGTGGGAGATCCCACAGGAGGACCCCGAAGCCCCACCCGTGTTCGCGGATGTGATTCTCACCTATAGTCCGGACGACCGCAGGTTCCACAGGAAGATCAACAACCCGTTCTTCGGCAACGCGATGCACATCGTCCGGGTGCCCTTCCTCCATCAGCCGCATGAGATTGAAGGGATGGGAGCGGCGGAGCAGGTGCATCAGTTCCAGATCGAAGCGAGCACCGCGCACAACCAGACGATCGACGCCGCCACCGCCGCGATTGCCGGGATCGTGATTCGGAAGCCCAGCACGCAGAGCATGTCGGGGAAGGAGATCTATCCCGGAGCGGAGTTCACCGCGGATGATCCGAAGAATGATTTCACCGTGGTGCACCTTAGTATGGGCAACAGCAGCTTGCCGAATGTGGAGCAGCAGGCCGCGTTTTGGGCGGAGAAGCGCAGCGGCGTGTCAGCGTATAGCATGGGCGTGGAAAGTCAGATAGCCGGCAGCCGGGCCACGGCGACGGGCACCACGGCGTTGATCGCCGAGGGGAATCAGCGGTTTTGGGTCAGCATCGATGATATGCGGGATAGTATCATCGACCTCCTGTTCCTCACCCTGCAAATTGAGCAGCAGCTGAGGCCGCAAGGGATTCCGCTGTCCGCGAGCCGGGTGTTGCAGCTGCCGCAGGGAGACCTCCGCACGGTCCTGGGGTTGACTCTGAGCGTGAGCAGCGAGAAGGTGAACCGCGACTTGGAGATTCAGTCGTTCCAGATGCTCACGCAGATGCTGAACGAGTACTACATGCGGTTGATGCAGGCCGCCGCGCTGGTGATGAACCCGCAGTTCCCTCCGGGCCAGAAGTTGATGGCCATGGCCGTGATGAATGCTAGCAACAATTTGATGAAGCGGCTGGTGGAGCGGTTTGACATTCAGAACATTGATGAGCTGGTGCCCGGCCTCGGCCAGGCCCTACAGATGATAGGAGGAGCACTTGGACCCAACGCGATGGCAGTCCCTCCCGGTGGCGGCCAAGGAATGCTACCTCCAGGATCTCCAGGCGGAGGTGGAGCTGTACCACCGCAAGGTCCTCCTATGCAGTGACCTGCACGCGCTCCTGCGGTTGCAGGGTGTGTTGCAGTGGTTGGACGGGAAGTTACAAGAGCTTGAGCGGTTGCAAAACGCAACAGAAAGTGTGAAGGAGCCAAATGGCCGCAGCAGGAGTACCGGGTATTGAAGTCGGAGAGGACGGGATTGTCAAAAGTGGCAGGTTTGTTGGACACCACATCAACGACGTGTTGGAGTACGTAGATCACCTGGAACGTGCAGCGGGTGAAACCGCGGCCGCGCCGCAAGCGGCTGCACCTCCAGCCGCTCCGGCCGTACCCAGTCCACGGGAAGCGCTGGAGCAGAAAGCAGGAGCCCGAGTGGACAACATTAACCTGATGGCGCAAGCCACCGCAGTGCGGCTGGAGCAAGACGACGAGGAAGGGTTCGCCGCGACGGTCTCCGATTATGAGCAGTACCGCGGGAAGATTGCGGAGATCAAGAAGACCAGCCAACCTGCCCTCCGCACGCAGCGCGGGTACCACAAGCAGGCGTATTTGTTCCTGAAGAGTCAGGACCCTGCAGTAGCGAGACAGCTCCTCGGTCAGCCCCCACTGGAAGTGCCGGAGGAGGAGGAGCCAGCGACTGAGGAGGCTCCGGCAGCCCCCGTCGAAGTGCCCCCAGTGGCTCCACCGGCGGCGCCCGTGAGGAAGCCGCAGGCTGTGCCGCCGCCAAGTGCGAAGGCGACGCCGGGTGCCCGCAGCACTCCACCGGCGGCGGTAAAGCAGCCCAGGCTCACCGCCACGCCGAAGCTTGCGCAGATGGCGGCGGGGATGGGAATGAGCACCGAGGCCTACCTGGTGAAGCTGGAGGCTGAGGGAGTGACGCAGGAAACCATTAACGCGATGTCGCAGGGTCAGCTGAATGGGACGCCTGGCGGACGCAGAAGGACGGTCTTCGATAGCAATGTATGATCCATTCACGGTCCCGGACAAGGACCCAAATTTCGTGTACCGCTGGTGTAACACAGACGAACGTGCGATGCTGATGCGGAAAGCCCAAGGGTATGAAGTAGTGATGGACGACGCGCCAGAACTACCGAGCCTGACGGGAGCACCTATTGCCAGCGGGCAAGTGACCCGCAGGCGCGGCACCGACCTGGTGCTATGCAAGATCAACCGGAAGCACTTCGAGGAAACAATCGATGCCCGGCGGAGAACGCTGCAAGCGCAGCACAGGGACAGTCTCGAAACTGGCGTTGCTCAAACCAACGACAACGCCGAAGCGGCAATGCGGAAGCTGGGCCAAAAAACCAAGGGCCTCGCCTTTCGCACTTCGCCGGATCCTAACTTCTAACCGAACACGAGGCACTTCATGGCAGCACAGCCACGAATCGCAATCGTGCCGGCGAAGTCCCTGACCGGGTACAGCATCGCTCAGGAAGACTTCGCAGAAGCTGCGTCTCAGACGTTCAAGCAGGGGGCGATCGTTACGCTCCTTGCGGGCTACCTTCAGGAAGCCGGGGCGGACCCCGGACTGATCCTGGGTGTGGCGAGTCGGGACGGGCAGAATGGTGCAACGGTTGGCGTGAAACGCCAGTCGGTGTACCTGGCACACCCGAGCACCTTGTTCCAGGGCAGCCTGGACAACGGCAGCGGGACCACGACGCTTGCAGCGACGGACGTAGGAAAGATGTACGGCCTCGCGAAGCATGGGGCAACCGGGAAGTGGTACGTTGATAGCACGGACGTCACCAACAAACGGGTTGTCATCTGGGGATTCTGGAGGGGTGCTCAGGACGGACTGCCGGCAGGCGTAGGGGATACCCTTGCGCAGGTCTACTTCCAGTTCGACCCGACGTACTTCCAGGGCTCTCGCACTTCATAAGGGGAGGAGATCATGCCAGCAACAACAGGTGGATTCTCGGCACTCCTCGCCCCCGGGCTCATGGAGGTGATGTTCAACGAAATCGATGCACAGCGCCCCCAGTGGATTCCGGTCTTCGGGACGAGGAACAGCGTCCGAGCGTACGAGGAAGACATCAAGATGTCAGGGCTGGGCAGCATGGTGCCCAAGCTCGAAGGCACCAACACAACGTTCGACGATCCATTGATCGGCACCGCTGTGCGGTACACGAACGCCAGCTTCGGCCTGGGGTTCCGGATTACCCGCGAAATGTGGGACGACGACCTGTATGACATCATGCAGGATATGTCGGCGGAGCTTGGCCGCGCCTCGGCGTACAAGATCGAAGTCGATGCGTGGAGCGTGTTGAACAACGCGTTCAACGCAAGCTTCGTCGGCTTCGACGGCCTTTCCCTCTGCCACGTGTCCCACACGCGGCTCGACGGCGGACCGACGATTGCGAACAAACCGAGCACGGATGTGGACTTCGGCTTCACCAGCTATCAGGCCGGCCTGGACCACTTCAACACGCTGAAAGACGATCGCGGAAAGCCCGTGATCATGTCGCCCAGCCTCCTCGTGATCGATCCCACCTTCAAGTGGGCCGCCAAGGAGGTCCTGCAGAGTGAGTACAAACCGTACTCGGCGAACAACGAAATCAACCCGTTGAAGGGTGAGATCTCGGACAACGGCTATCTGGCCTGCCGGTACCTCACGGATGCGGACAGCTGGTTCTTGCTGACCAGCCCGCGACGGAAGGGCGGCGGCAGGATGGGAGGCCACGACATGAAGTTCATCTGGCGGACCCGGCCGGAAACGGCCAGCGCGGATGACTTCCTGTCGGGCGACGCGTTGTTCAAGATCTTCGCACGGTACATCCAGGGCTTCTCCGAGTGGCGCGGGGTGTACGGAAGCAGCGGAGGCTAACATGCCTGACTCCGTAGTAACAACCGGACGGATCGGCTTCACACGGTTGGGTCCCGGCGATCCGGGATCCAACAGTGGGCTGTCGGGAATCTTTCTCCGGGGCAGTGATGGGTTCGACAGGGCTATGTGGATCGACACGAACGGAAAGCTCCGGGTTGCCGACGCAGTGGATGTCGAGGCTGCGGCGTTCAACCCTGACACATCCGGCGCCGTTGTCGGGACACAGACCTAGCGGGCGGGGAAGGGGGAACAGGCGATGTTTTCAGAAGTTGGGGCTGGGGATCCTGAAGACTACAACCTGTTCCCCCTGTTTTCGGACACCGATCGGAACAGCACCCGGCTGTGGATGACGGTGTTGTATGGACTGGTACGGACGAATGGGTGGAAATCACTAGTGGAGCTCGGGGTTATGAACGGTGTAACCACGTGTGTGCTAGGACAGGCGGCGAAGAAGAACGAGGGCCGGCTGCTGAGCATAGACGTGGACCCCGCAGCAATTGAACGAGCAGAAGCGCGGATCAAGGTGCACCAGCTCGAAGGGTACGTGCGGCTAGCCGTGGCGGATAGTGGGCGGTGGAAGCCAGCGGGACAGGTGGAGTTCCTCTTCATCGATGGGGATCACCGCTACGAAGGCTGTAAGGCGGATTGGCAGACGTGGAGTCCGCAGGTGGTAGCTGGCGGAATCGTGGCGATGCACGATACGGGGGATCCGCAGGTAATGCAGGTAGTGCAAGAGGTGAATCAGCGGAAGTGGAACGTGATGAACTTCACCGGAGATTGCGGCCTAGCGCTACTCCAGCGAGTGGCCGAATGAAAGTGGTACAGCTGGCAACGGAGGACCCGAAGACTTGGGCCCACCTCAGATGTGTCCTGCTGCCGAGCGGCATCGGAGAGTTTCAATGGGCCTGGACGAAGTTCCACAATGTGCGGGAACGGTTTGCGGTGTTTGCATTGGATGGAGCGCCTCGCCGGTTGCATCAGTTTGCCGAGCTGCATCCGCAAATCGAAGTGTTCGGTTGGTCCGGCTTTGATTATAGCCAGATTCGAGAGTTTCAGAAGTGGCACGGCTTGGACACGTGGGCCGCTGTGACTGGCAACTTTGGGCCGGGTCAGATTGCGCAGCTCGCATGTAATCCACACCTGGAGGCTGGGTTGCCTCTAGCGAGCTGGCTGCCTGACCTGCCCACTACCTACAGCTATCCCATCGAAACCACCGTGAAGCATCACCAAGAAGCGGTACGAGTCCTGTATGGCGCGGACCCAAGTGACATCCTGTTAGGTGTGTCCTGTGCGTCGTACCGGGGAGCAGCGGCGTGGCATACGTGGGACGCAGAGGGGTGGACCAGGTATTTGCAGCTGGTGCAAGCCCTCCTGCCACGGGCGAAGTTCGTGCTCCTGGGCGGTTCGTGGGACGACATTACCTCGGCCGTGTTCGACACGGCGAGCGGACTGCGGTTTCAGGTGGACGCAAGGGGCATCCCTCCCGTCGGCACAACCACCTTTGGTGGTGCGGTCGAGGTGATGCGGGCCCTCGCCGGGTACATCGGCTTTAGCAGCGGGCTGGGCCATGTGGCGGCGCATCTGTGCGGATGCCCCGTGGCGATGTTGTGGCCTGAGCACGAGGCCCTGTTAAGTACGAGTTGGGTGAATCCGGAGTTGTTGAAGAACGGCACGTATATTCCACTTCCGTGGGTGTCGCCGGAAGAAGTGTTTGAAAGGACAGAATCGTGGCTGTTACAACGAAAAGCCGAAGTTTCGTACTCACTGCGCTGAACGATGTTGTGGCGCAACCGCTAAAGCTGCTGGGCCTGGCCCTCGTCGGGACCAGTATGGTGCCTGGCGACCGCCTGACTGTGACCGACAACGATAACAGCATTATCGCCGATCACTACGTGGAGGCGGTGAACGAGAATGTTGAGTTCCTCAACGTGCCGAAGTGGTACGGCGGGCTGAAGTTGACCGCGGTGCCCGGCGGGAACTGGACCGTGGTAGCACGGATCGGCTAATGCCCGTCACCTTCGTAGCGGGCGATACCAACAACAGCGGTCTCAGCGCCGCGTTGAACTCCAGTACTGCCGATTTTGCAGTGGTGCAGGCTGGCAGTTACAACTCAACAGTGACGGGGATTGTCGAAGGTGGTGGGTACACCAACACGTGGACGGCTCTTCCGGACATCGAGTCTGCGTTGCACCACGGTCGGCTGTTTTGGGCCCGGTTGGTGCAGAAGGGTCCCGGTCACACCTTTAGCCACACCGGAGGTAGTCCCTGTATCGGGGTAGCGCTGTTGAGTGGAGTGGCTGCGAGTGGGAACCCTATCGCCGCGATCAAGCAGGCCCTCACGGAGGCGGCTGGATCGGTGACTCCCGCTACGAACGGTTCGTTGGTGCTGGCTGCGATAAACATGTCCGGCGGGACGTGTGACGGGATCAGCAGTGGGCTGACCTTGGTGGATGTTCCGATTAGCGGGAGCAGCAATGTGGGTGGGTCGTTGGCCTATCTACAGCAGGCTACTGCCGCGCCAGTGGCGCCTGTGTGGAGTGGGACGGGTATTGGTACCAGTCGAGTGACCAACACGATTGTTGTGTCCCCGGTACCAGTAGTAGCGACTCTGACGTACCAGGACATAGTCCTCGCCGATGGAGCGGTGGCGTATTGGCCCCTGGACGACGCTGTGGGCAGTCTGACGGCGCGGAGCTTGGCAGGCCCTCCTGGCACGTTGAAGGGCGGGACAGTACTTGGTGCGCCAGGGCCCACAGCGGGGAGAACTGCGGCGAGGTTTGTTGGGTCGCGGGGTACGGACTATATCGAGTGTGGAGTGTTTACAGTTCCGCGGGTGACAACTGCGGAGGCGTGGATCAGGTCTCCGAACGATGGCTGGACGGCTCAGCAGCTGTTCTTCTCTAACCGAACCAACCTTCCTGGTGGGATCCCCGACGGCTTGTACTGCGGCCTGTTAGAGGGCAATCTGAGGAGGGCTTTTGGCGCGCATGGTGCGAACGACTTCGGTTTCGGCAGCACAATCCTTACGGATGGATTGTGGCACCATGTAGTAGTTGTGTTTGATTCGCTGGCGCAGATCGCGTCTCCCCCCAGTGTCTACGTGTACGTGGATGGCAGACTGGAACGAGTTCTAGCGCCCTTAACGATTCTCGCGGACGCTGTGGGTGGGACGGCTACGTTGGGCGGCCACGACGATTATACAGGGGCGACACATCAGTGGTGGAACGGTGACTTGGCGGATATTGCGATCTACCCGAAAGTGCTCACTCTGGCGGATATCGCGAAGCATCGGTCAACCCAGTTGGTACCCTCTGGTACGGGAACGGGAGACGTGTACATGCGCGGTTCGCTGAGCATGGGTCGGCGGCGGCGGAGGCACTAATGGTCTTCTCCCACTACGCAGCGAACGCGTTGCTGGATAGCCTATTTCGGGGGCAACCTTGGACCATTCCAACGGAGCAGTTCTGGGCGCTATTCACAGGTGACCCCTTACCGGCGGCAATTGGGCCTGAAGCGACGTATAGTGGGTACGCGAGGGTGTTGCTGGTTCCTAGCCTCACCTCTTTCCTTAGTACTCAGGGAGCGGTGGGCGAGTTGTCCGCTGGAATCACACAGAAGGTGTCGTTGAACGAGGCCGTGGTGTTTCCTTCACCAGGTAGTAATCAAACGGTAACGCATTGGGGCATTTTCGATGCGGCAGCCGGAGGAAACATGTTATACTTCGGCAGATTGCTAACTCCACGCGGCTTGGTGTCGGGACAGCCAGGGCCGCGGTTTGCACCGGGCGATTTCGTGTTCGGACTCGTGTAGGAGAAGATCATGCAGCTTTCAGTAGCGGTCCGTAATGCGATGCTCGATTCGATTGAGGGGGCGATCGCGGCGTCTGCGATAATGCGGATTCGGACAGGCCCTCCTCCAGCTGCGTGTGGCGCTCCGGACACAGGAACGGTACTTGCAACGTTGGTGTTGCCAAGTGATTGGATGCTCGATGCGGTCGGTGGAAGTAAGGATAAGAGCGGTACGTGGGTAGATAACGCAGCAGATGCCGCCGGGATTGCGGAGCACTTTCGGGTGTACAACGCTGCGGGTACGGCATGTCACATGCAAGGGACCGTTACTGTAACCGACGGCGGCGGCGATATGACTGTAGACAATCCGACCTTCGCAGCCGGACAGAGCTTCACTGTAACGGCATTCACGCTTAATTCGGGGAACGGCTAATGAACCTCAAAACCGAAACACCTGAGATCCAGGTCATCGCAGTCTGCCACCACTGTCGGGTGAAACACGTGTATCGGGTACAGGTGCCTCATCTAAGCCAAGCCATGGTGGAGTGGACTAGTAAACACACGGGACACTTCATCGAATTCTCCCGACCCCGGCCTCTGTACACGGGAGGGTGGCGAAGGAGGTTGAGGGAGTTTTGGTCGGATAGTCCGTTCTTCGCGCCTCCTGGCTACGGCTATGGAGACAACGCGGACATGAAGCTGGCGTACGTGGCTGGGGCGGACTATGTGATCACTCTTGCGGGGTTGCCATCTAGTTCTGTCCGAGCTGCGGGCCGGGAGTCGAGTGTGATGGATAACACCGTGAACAAGTACCTGGATTACTTGATCGGTGGGAAGATCACCATCGGTGGAACTCCCAGCGCCAACACTCAGGTGGATTTATGGGTGTTCGGTAGTTATAAGGATACTCCACTGTTTCCACCACCGATCGCGGGCACGGGAGACGCTGCGTTGACGTTCCAGACCACTCACGGACGAAACTCCGCGATGCGGCCTCTCGTCACGTTGATCCAGCCGGACGTTGCCGGTGCGCGGACCTACGGGATTTCGCCACAGTCACTTGCAGGAGTGTTCGGTGGGCAGGTTCCGATGCGACATGGGTTGTTTGTGACCCACAACACTGCAACCAACCTGGACAGTACTCCTGCAAACCACCAGTTGACGGCGGTGCCGCTGTTCGGTACTGTTACGTAGCATGCCGTTTCTGTTCCCAGGCCGGACCATTAAAGGTCTAAGGCCAGCCACCTTCACCGGGTTAAACAGGAATAGTCCTCAGTCTAGAGGCCTGATCTGGTGGATGCCGCTTCAGATCGGCGCAGCGTTCCAGGACATGTCGTTGAGCAATGCGGGCAGCGGCGTGTTTCAGAACGGTGGAACCCTCAGTCCGGTTCCTGATAATGGATCCGCGATCCAACTTGCAGCACCTAACCAGGCGGTTTTCGCTCCGAAGCCGCTTGGTTATAAAGCGTTAGGAGACCTAACTGTCGCTGCAAGAGTGTGGGCGTTTAGTTTTGCTTCGGGTTGGATCAACGGGATCCTTAACGGAGATGGTACGAACGGCGCTAACACTGCGTTTCTACTGCGGCAGTATAACGGAGCGTGGGGGTTCTCAGCGGACGGCTCCAACACAGTTACTAGTAACGTGAATGTAACGACTCGGGAATGGCACGACTTAGTTGGAGTGCGTGCTAATGGCGTTCACTACCTGTACGTAGACGGGAGGCAAGTTGCTACGAATGCGGCAGGAACCGATTTGTCCGATTCTACTAGCGGCACGATGGCTATTGGAATGGACTATATATCGTTTGATCGGGGATGGGATGGATGGATCACTGACTGTAGGTTGTGGAATAGAGGGCTAGAAGCGGACGAAGTGTGGCAGTTGTCCGATCCATCGACACGGTGGGACCTGTACGCTCAAACCGTGAATCGGACAATGGTTGTAGTTCCACCGCCGGCAGTAGTGTCGTCGTGGACCTTCATCCAGTTGTCGCAAGGATATGGATCGGCTGCTGCAACAAGTGTGTCGTCTGGACCTACTGCAACAACAGCCGGGAACACACTAGTTGTAGGAGTGCGCGTATCGCTAGCGGTAAACTCCGTGACTGGTGTGACCGATACAGCCGGGAATGTTTTTACGCGTGTGAATAGTTCGGATAGTTCGTCGGGATCGGATCTCGAGTTGTGGCTGGCTACTGGAATTCTTGCGCATCCAGCTAATGTAGTAACTGCGGCACTTCTGTCGGGACAGTACCGATGTATCGTTGTGTTAGAGTTCTCCAGTCTTAGACCTGCCCAGTTAGATGTTACGGTAAAAGGTAAGGGGGCGGGCGCGATTGGTGGAGTAATAGTAAGCACGGCCCCATTGAGTACTAGTTTACCGGATACCTTGGTGGTGGCGTTTGCGCAGAACGATAATATTGGGAATAATTGGTCGCCCGGTAGTAGTTATACTATTCCTCCAAATGGGATTGCAGACGCAGTAGATCGGATAGCAGTTAGTGAGTATCGGATGTTTCCACCATTGGTGGTTGGACATAGTCCGAGTATTACTGTAGACCAGTTGGCAGTAGGAGTAGCCTGGTCGATAGTCGCTGTAGCACTGAAGATGGAAGTACCGCCTCCGCCGAACTTCGGCACGTTGGCACGGCAACTGGATCCGATTACAGTGCAGGCTGCCGGCGCGTTGTTGATTCAGGCCCAGCTTGGACGAACGTTAGACGACATCGTGATGTCCAGCGAAGGTAAGCTTGGCCCGATTGGAGAGGCGTTACAGTTCTTCGGAGACGTTCCTCCTCCTTATGGCAACGGATTTTTGCGGATGCCTCCGTACGACGACCTACCGATTTCCAAGCGGCCGAGGGTAGGACTGAGACACTGGAAGTGTGATCGGTGTGGGATTGAGTACCCTGAGGACCGGGTGGTAATCCAGAAGGGCCTGATCGTGTGCTTCGGTGCGGACACGCGGAATTGCCGGGATGAGTACGGATACGAGCACTATCGAGGGAAGTTGGAAGTGCCGTACGAAGAAGTGCCGGAGTCGCCGGAGACGGAGGATTGGGACGATGTCTAGACGGGTGTTTGCGGACTTCGATGCCGAGCTCCTCTTGCGGATCTCCAACCGCGATGACGTGACGCCGGCGATGCGGGCGCAGTTCATCAACGACGCCTACTTGATGATCGCCAACGAGTTTGTCCATCCGGAGCTGCAAGGGACCACGATTGAGTTGGTGGGCCTGGGCAGCCCGGAGTTGGTTCCTACTGCGGGTGATATTTGGTGGCCGATGTTCGTGCAGGATGTGAAGCACAGCCGCGCCATCGATTATTCCAGCTACGTGAAGATCGAGGCGACGGGAAAGGTGTTGGGAGACCTCACCGAGTACTACTGGTGGGGCAGCCGGTTCATCTTCAATCGGCTGGCCAACGACGCGGTGGCTGTGAAGATTTGGTATCAGAAGACGGTGCAAGAGTTGACGGATACCAGTGCGCCGGTGTTCAACAGGATCTTCGATGTGCTGGTGCCGATGCGGGCCGCGAAGTTGGCGCTGGAGACAGTGGGCAATCAAGAGATGGCCCACATTCAGGAGACCGAGTTCAGGAACTACGCTGCGACGATGAAACTGCCGGTGTACGAACATGAACGGAACGACCGCCGTAAGGGTGTGCGCGTTCGGATGAGGTGACCTGTGACGTTTCTACAGCTAGTCGTCTTCCTCCTCGTGATCGGCTTTCTGCTGTGGGCTGTGAAAGCGGCGCCATTCGTGGACGCTTCAATCAAGCCCATCATCACGTGGGTCGTTGTGGTGGTAGCCGTGTTGTGGGTGCTCGGCGCACTCGGGTGGCTAGGACCACTGAACACGCCAATTCTCAACCATAGATAGGAGCGGATTGTGCCTGCTACTATTGCATGGGATGAAACAAAGCCGCTCGGCAGCGAACTGGCGAGCACTATCGATAACATCATCCGGGACCTGAAGCGGGATCTTCGGGAACGGTTGGCTGTAGATCACGTGTGGGGCGTTGCCGTAGACTTGGACGGTTTCCATCGGCAGGTCACCCTGGCTCCGATTGTCAACGTGACTCCGATTAAGATGTCGCAAGGGAACACTCTAGCTGGAACAACGGCGGGAGGTATTTTCGATACCACTCAACAGTGGGGCACCTCTGGAGTGGGCACCGGGTTCAAGATGAACATCGACCTGGTGTCGGCGCACGTGGATAGTGCGTTGATGGATCTCAAGGTGAATGGCGTTACCAAGTTCAAGATCGACATGAACGGTAACGTAATTGTAGGCAGTATTCCGGGGGGTAGTGCCGGCGGCGGGAATGTAAACAGCTCCGCCGATTTCGGTGCGGACGACCGGTTAATTAAGTCGGACGGCGGCGGGAAGAACGTACAAGCCACGGCTATTACGGTGAATGACGTTGGAGATGTAAGTGGGATCCGAACGCTGACCTACTTGCTGAGCCAGGCGATGGGCCGGAGTGCGAAGAACGTCAATACGGTGTACACCGCGCCCTGTGATGGGTTCCTCCTGGTTCGGTGTGATGCGGTGGTGGGGCAGTGGGAGGGAATGATTTCGGTGTACTGCGATGCTTTCGCTACACCGACTACGTTAGTAGGCCGGGCGGGAATGAACACCGTGATTGATAAGTACGCCACCTTGTGCATCCCCATCATCGGCACCCAACAGTACCTGGTCACTCCGACGGTGAACAGTGGGACGCTTAGTGTGGGTGTGGACTTCTACCCGCTGGGCTTCGGGGGGATCTAGTGAAACGAGTTGTGCGAAGGATCCCACAAGCCGATGCGTTGTTCCCGTTTGTGTACGAAGGGTTCCTCGCGGGGGGACAGAGGGTGCCGGCGGAGTCCCGCACCCTAGAAGTGAAGCGGCAGGAACGGCGAGTGCTGAGAGAGATGAGGGCCTGTTCTAGACCGACAGATACGTTGTATCCGGGCACTCAGGAACCGGAACGTCTTTTGAATACCGGCACCGAGGTATTGTTCGCGCTGGAACAAG
>Ga0207686_10000183_pt1 | contig 48418 bp, 44 predicted proteins | sample KBSM24metaG_FD_184396 | JGI IMG/M metagenome (GOLD analysis project Ga0207686, IMG submission 184396) | Miscanthus rhizosphere microbial communities from Kellogg Biological Station, Michigan, USA - KBS M2-4 metaG (SPAdes) (version 2) | ecosystem: Host-associated > Plants > Roots > Rhizosphere >...
AATTATTAACCCACCAGTCAAAAATGAGACAAATTGCTGGGCTAGCGACTTTGCCATATCAATCTTCTTCGTCGCTCATAGTTCTACTATGAGCTCCTCATTCAGACCGCTTCGCTTTGATCTGGCTTTGTCTCGCTGGCGCACTTTGTCTCATTTTTGACTGGCGGGTTAATAACTGTCATTGGGCTTTTTTTAGAAGCTTGTGGTGGGTTTTCTCCCACTGATAATATTGCTGGTCAAGGCGGATCCAAAACGATTCAGGGGTTGCTAAAACGACAGCAAAAGCGCGCGCTGTTTCTTGGCTGATGCCTTCTTTGCCTTTTAAAATGGCGACGACATGAAGTTCTGTCCACGCTCTGCCGAGTTTTTCAGCAAATTGTTTTGGGGTTAAGTTCAGTGGTTTTAAAAACTCTTCTTGTAAGACAACACCGGGATGCATGGGAGCTCTTCTTTTGGGGACCATATTTTTACCTATGATTTAACTTGTACGTTAATGGCATCATCATGCTTCCATTGGAAGGCAATGCGCCAGTTCCCTTCAATAGGGATGCTATAGGTTCCGTGGCTATCTCTCACGCCGACCTGACCTTTTTCGCCAGGAAAGCAGCTGGCTAGATTTTCACTATCGATGCAATTGAGCATGTCCATTTTCCGTTGTGCGACTTTCACAAGGTGTGAGGGGAGAAGCTTGCGGATCGTATGGGTGTAAATGCCGTGGTAAATCTCTTCGCTCACTTCGTCTGCAAATGATTTGATCATACCTCAGTTATATAGAACTTTGGGATTATTCTTTAAATTAAAATAATATAAAATGGTGAAATGGAAAAAGCGACTTTTGGTGCAGGTTGTTTTTGGGGAGTTGAAGAAGCTTTCCGCAAGGTCAAAGGTGTCAAATCGACGGTCGTGGGATATGCCGGCGGAAAGACAGTCGACCCGACGTATAAAGAAGTCTGCACGGACAAAACAGGACATGCAGAAGTTGTCCAGGTTGAATTCGATCCTTCGAAGATTTCTTACGATGATCTGCTGGCGATTTTTTTTCAGATTCATGATCCGACCACGCGGAATCGGCAAGGGCCTGATGTGGGAAGTCAATACCGGTCGGTCATTTTTTACCATTCACCCAGCCAAGAAAAGAGCGCGAGGGCGTATAAGGAGCAGCTTGAGCTCTCAAGCCGATATGCAGGCCCGATTGTGACAGAAATTCTTCCCGCAGGGCCATTCTATAGGGCAGAAGAATACCACCAAAAATACCACGAAAAACATGGTGGTAGCTGCGGGATTTAAAAAATAAGCTATCGATTGGGTTCTAAAGAGGTGTGTAATCACCATCGACGTAGGATATGCCGCGGTTGAAGAGAATGAGCATGTTAACGAATTTTTATTTTTTTTAATAATACGCGATTTGTTGTAAAATATCTCCACCTCGGAGGTAGGAGATGATAAGTGGTGTTGGTTTTAATTCATTTGCGCCGAGTTACAGCTTTATTCCTTCAGAGCTCGATTCTTTAGTCTCAAGGGTAGGCTTGGTATTTGTAGCTTGTTGTGTAGTAGTAACTGTCGGCACTGTCCTTTACTACGCTACCAAAGCTTGCCAATATTACCTGAACCCTGCTTATCAATTTGCCGACCCGCTTAAGATTACCAAATGCAAAATCCTGCTCCAAGACCTGCTAAAGGCGTTGGATAAAGACAAGGCCGCTCTTGCGAAGGAATGCGAGGCTTTGCATCACTCCGTTAAAGAGAAAGATCAGGACGTTTTGAAGGGGCTGTTTGATTTTTATTTGACCACAAATTTGGATCGAGCTCACAAGATTGCTCAGAGGTTCACATCTCCTAGCATGCGACTGGAAGCTGCAGCTGCTCTCTGGGGAAAGGATGTCAAAAATTGCTTAGATCTTGTGGACGAAAAATCTCTACTAACACCTTGGACTGGAACGGGGAGTTTGATCGATGAGGTAAAGAAGTTTCTCTCCTATGCAAAGTCGGCTCATCTTTTCGAGGGGTTTAAAAGGGAAGCTTTGGAGAAGTCAAAGGCTTGTGTGGCTCAATGTAAAGACGGTCTTGCCCAAGTAGAGGCTTGGGGCGAAATAGCCAAAGCTTATCAAGAATTAGGAATGGATAAGAAATGGAAAGGGGTAGAATTTACCACATTCTTGAAACAGGCAACGAAAGCTTACAACGAACAGTCGCGCACACCATCTGATCGTTTCAAAGCGAATATAACTTTAGCTAAGGCTCAGCATCTCAATGGGGAAAGCTGCACTAGTGCGTTATACTATGCAAGCGTTAGTGTTAAGGGTGGATCTTATCAAGATGTTGATTTATTAGTAGCGCTACTCATAGAGCTGAGCCAACTTGAAGAGGCTAAGAAGAGTCTCGATACTGCTTTTGATGCTCTTAAAAATGGAAAGAAAGAGAAGGATCATGACAAAAAGGTGGATCGTGCCAACGCTTTCTTAAGGCTTGCGCAGGCCTACTCAAACGTTCAAAATGCCTACAATTCATACGATCAAGAACATGGGGGAGCCAAAGCTGAGGAGGCGTTAGGTTATGCTCTAACGTTTATTAAAGAGTTAACAGAAGATTCAGAGGAAGCTCGTAACACTAAAATCGATTTACTTAAACGCGTTTGTGGTTTAGCAACACAGAGAGAACAGACACAATCAGCGTTAGACATGCTTGAGCGACTTTATCGGAACTCTGATGAGCCCACTCAGAAGAAAATCGTACCAGTACTTCTTCGATACTCAAACGATAGCTTCGTTAAGCAATGGTTAGCAACTTTAACATGGGATAGGATCCCAGAATTGTGTAATTTGGCAAGCCATTGCCCTATGCATAAAATGCTTATGCTTGATACTGCTGAGAGATTGTTGTTTCATTACTCAGCTCATACTGAGGGGATGCAATCTTGCGTTGCCGAGGGCTATCTAAACGTGGATATAGAGAAAAGCCGCAAGGTGCTCAATCGTTATGCAATGGAGCGAGCAGGCGATTACGGATTGCTAGTAGTGATTAATTCTCTATTCCTGGGATTATTGCCTGTAGCTCCTCCATCCGGTGCAATAGGTGCTGCTGCTATGACCCTGTTGTCTAACGGACTGAGGATATTGAACGTTCAATTTTGAATAAAGACGCTTGAGAATCAAGCGGGAAATGGTTACGCTCTTATCCTATGACGGAAAAAGTGGCGGTAGCTCCCCTCAGAGCGCGGTTAAAATTAGAATACTTATTGTATCTCTTGGTTTTATTAATTCCATTTCAACAACGTCTTTATAAAGGGTTGCAATCGTTTTCTAAATCTTTAATTAGTCCTCAGTGGCGTATTCCGGAATACTTTGAAATTCATCTCGATGGTTTTATTTCCGATTTTGTTCTTGTAGGCATGATTTTTTGGTGGGTCAAAAAAGCTCAGTGGAAAATGTTTTGGGAGCAAGAAAACAAGTATTTAACGCTGTTTTTATTGTTTGCGTTAGCATCAATTATCCATTCTGATTTTGCAACGTATCCGATTCCTTATTGGCGCTGGATGCATTTAGCATTGCCGGCCTTTCTTTTTTTTATCGTCAGCCAGAGTCAATTTAGTTTTAAAAAAATAGCCCAGATCTCGGTGGGATGTGCAGTGGTTGAGAGTGGTCTTGCGATCGCTCAATATTTTGTTCAACATTCCTTAGGGTTGAAAGGGCTGGGAGAAGCGACGCTGATTGCAACCCATTACGTGGGCCCCTCTTTTCCTATGGCAGAAGGTCCGATCTGGCTCTTGGATAAATTTTTCCATGGAGCTCGGATGCATGATTTTGTGTTGAGAGCGAGCGGAACGCTCCCGCATCCGAATATTTTAGGCGGTTTTATGGTCTTTGGTCTTTTGATGACCTATTATCTATGGGGAATCAGTCAAAAGCGGGGATGGATCAATGGGGCAATTTTGCTCCAAACGTTTTGCCTTTTTATTACCTATTCCCGATCAGCGATTTTTGTTGGGGCTTTGACAACAGTGGTTTGGGTTGGGCTCATGTGGCTAAGAGAAAGAAAATTCCCTACGCTGTTTTGGATATCTGCGATTAGCGCCTTGCTTTCTCTGGGGCTCCTCTATCCGCAGATTTTTCATCGTGGAGGCATTGTTTCGTATAATCAGGTTTCGCAAAGCTCTGATACGCTGCGGATGACGGTTCAGGATGTGGGGCTGGCGATGTTCAAAGCCCATCCTTTTTTAGGGGTCGGGTTTAATCATTACATGCTGGCGTTTTCGACATTTGCTCAGGGGCTCTCGGCGACTTACATCCATAATGTCTATTTACACCTTTGTGTCGAAATCGGGCTGTTTGGCACTCTTGCCTTTGTCGTTTTCTGCGCTTTGATCTTGGTCAAGGGGTGGAAAAAACGGGACCAGCCGGAAGTTATGACATGTCTCTGTATTTTTGCGGGGCTGTTATTGATCGGGATGGCCGATTTCTATCCGCTGTGTCAGCAAGAGATCCGCTTAATTTTCTTTCTGGTGGCTGGATTTATCGGTCAACGATCTCTCACTGTTGATGGCGAAAATCCCAGACTTTGAGGCTTCTATCGAAGCCATCAGTCGTTGTTGCAGCGAAAATACAATCATCCTCAACATGAAATTGAAAGATATTGATTAAAGAGAGCAACCGTTTTTTAGAGACCATGTCCCAGACATGAAGACATTTTTGTCTTGTCAGGGCAAAAAGACGTCCTTCTGAAACGAGAATTTGATCTATTTGGTCTGTGCTGTAGGTGAGGATGTGGGTGGGGAGTTGAAATTCATGTTGAACGAGTCCAGCCTCTATAATGATCTTGCCTTTTTCTTGTAAAGCAAAGTAAATTTTATCTCGGTCGAAAAAATAAAGAGATTTTGATCGCGAGGCTAATGAAAGGCGGTCTTCGATATTCCACACCTCGATCAATGAACTCCCAACCCCGCCCAAAAGCATCCCATGTAAGGTTAATGTATGATAGGAGGTCTTTGCCTTGAGAATATAGGCACATTGATAGTTATTTTTTGACCAAATTCGAAGCTCGTCATTTTTGTGGCTGGATACCATCATATGGTCAGTCACAACGAAGCTTTCAACTTGGCTACCATCTTCAAAAGTTCCTATTAAAGAACCGTCGGTTGTCTGCCAGGCGAAGACTTTGCCATTGACAATAGCAAAAAACCGATCTTGATGAAGCATATGATTCAGACTATATTCAGACGGCTCAAAGGTAAATTTCACCACTCCTGTATTTTTATTCCAAGCAACTAATTGTGTGTAATTCTCGAGTCCCGCGCCGCGCCGTGTCTTTGTTCCAAAGATCAAGTCTTTGTCTGCAATCAAATCTTTACAGTTTTCAATCCAACACACATGTTTGCCCGTATTTTTTTCCCATACTCGGGCTATATACTCATTGCTCTTATCAATATTGGAAGATATGAAAACATCCCCCCCATCGTACCAGTTACAAAGATGCTCATCATGGGTAAATTCATACAGCTTTTCCATTGTGTTTCGTTTATAAGCAGCGATTGTATTATTTTCTCCGTTTGCTAAAACGAAATTTTGAAAAAAAGCGAGAGCGTTATATCGAACAGCCAGTTTATCATACGTTATTGTTTGGCACTTAAATTGATCCCAATTTCCCTGGATTAACTTTCTCTGGGGTAGATGCTGCTGTTTGTATTGTTCTAAAGGTGAGGGTTCTAGCTTTAAAGAGTGGTGAGGAAAGGTTTGCTGAAATAAAGAGATCCATTGACTACTAGCATTAAAAATGCGTTGAAATAGTCGGCAACTGCTCCCAAGAGAAACCAGACCTTTAGCTGTTAATGAAGTAGCAATAAGCTCCAGTAAATCTTTCAGCAATTGTGCAAAGGGAGCCTCTGGCTGTAGCCAAGGGTCGGTCGCTGAGACCACTAGTGGCTGTCCTGGATTGTTAACAGAATTTAATGCCATGAGTTAATCTCGCAATTAATAATAAATAGTATACAATGCTTAATTGTTTATAGCAAGATTAAAATCATTAACTCTTGTTTTTTAATAGTTTAAGAAAACCGCTTAATTTTCTTTCCAAATCGGAGTTTTGCAACTGCCTCCAAGGACTGGATTTATGGATCAACGACCTCAAAGCCTGCATCTCTGGCATCTGCATAATGATCGGGCTCGACTCCTCTGGCGAAGATATACTCCCATGGAGGGATGAGGAAGAAGTCATCAATGCGGTTCTTAGCGGGATTGGTGACGGCTGGCTCAGATTCAGTGATATTAAAGATAATGGGTTTGTCTCCTGACTTAGGAATAACCACGTCATTGAGAATCAGAGGAGCTCCCGGGCTTGCTAAGATCTGCTTGTCTTTAAGGACGATCCCTTCATCCATGTTTCTGGCAGTGTGATCTCCAGGGAACACATAAATGACATCGCCCGGTTGAGAATGTCTTTCGGCGTCTTTTAAGGCCGCAAACGGTCTTTCAAAGGAGCCGTCTCCATCAGGGGCAGCTAAGTTATTGACGAAGAAGAATCGAATGGGATCGCCGTCTTTTCCGGTGAGCGGATCGTGGGATTTTCTCTTGCTTTGGATCGGGATGATTTCGTTCCGTACGATCGGTACGCGGCGTAGGTTTCTTTCTTTCTCGGTATGGTAAAGGTCGTCATCGCGGTTTTTGCGAGATCTCTTGCTTTCGAAAGGGATATTGATTGAAAGATACCCTTGAGGGCGCGTCTTGAAAATGTGGTCGTAGGTGATGGCAAATCCCAGCGTCACGTAGCGGCCGAGATCGACTTCTGCCCGGGCTTTTGCACCGAAGGCATTGCCAACTTCGATGCTGCTTTTAGACTGTTTAAAGAGATAGTAGCCGCCGATGCCAAAATAAAAAGGATGAGGAAGCGGAGTGCCGACTTCGGCATCGATACAAGGAAGCGATGATTTCATTCGCCAGCTCTTATAGGCATGTGAGCCGGAGAAGCCGGCGAATTCTTTTTCCTCGTACGTAATATTTTGTTTTTTTCCCACAGGGATACAGCCATTGGTACGGAAGTCGACATATTTGCCGAGCCATTCAAAGCCGGCTCCGACTTGGTTTGCTAGCAGGTGGTTGGATTGTCGGATATCGTAAAACGCATTTGCGCCGACTAAATACTTTTCGTCGTGGACCGGACAGCGAAACCCTAATCCGAAATTTCCTGCGCCTTGGCCATTATTGAAAATGTGTGCTCTAGCATCTAAGAGAAATTCAACGTCGTGCTCCGTCATTAAGAAATAGTCTAACGACGAATAACCCATGCTGTATCCGACGCCCGCTGCCTCGCGGTGACGGATTTCAACTCTCGATTCCACGGCATATAAGCTGCAGCTCACGAGCATCAAACTCGATACGATGTGTTTGTTCATGCTATAGATTCTAACAAAAACGGATGCAAAAGGCAAAATTTTTTTAAAAAAGTGGACGGAGAATGGCGGAATTTTGTATAGACTGATTGTTAGAAGCTGTCCTAAAACCCAGGTTTTGTCGAATTTTTGGATTATTTTGGCCTCTCTTCGGCTCCTGATGAAAGGGTCCATATCAACTTACGTATATGGACCCTTTCATCAGGAGCCGAAGAGAGGCCAAAATAATCCAAAAATTCGACAAAACCTGGGTTTTAGGACAGCTTCTTAGAGACTGTTGTTGAATTCGACAACAGTCTCATGTAGGAGCGTAAGACATGTTTGATAAATTGACGCAAGGGATCATCTATTTTGGATTGCCTGCCGTGGCCGGCTATCATTTGATTTGCAGCAGCATTTTTCTCAACTATGCGGCGCAAGATGCGGAAGGGTTTGAAAAAGCTGGCAATATTGTTCTCACTCCTGTTCAATTCTTACTGGCCGGAAAAGTGGCGATCAAAGAGAGCGGTCAGTATCAGATTCAACAACATTACGACTACCATCACTACCTTCCTTTTAAAAGCGCAGCGGCAGTTTTCAGCCTTCCGATTTCCCTTCCCCTCGGATGTGCTTTAAAAGGGCTTGGATATTTTTCTGAATCGACACGTTTAAGATACCGGGCGATAGCAGCTGCCATGGAATCGAAAAAGGTGCATCCGAATACCGCCTATTATGAGCAACTGGGCATTACGACAACTCAATCAGAGCAGGTGCTTGAACCTCCTCAATATAAAAGGCGTCCTGGAGACGAAAATAACCTCAAATACGAAAAAGACCTCTTAAGGGAAATGACGCGTCTTCTTAAAGAAAACAGCATTCCTTTCTGGGTCGATTGCGGCTCGTGTCTTGGTGCTTTTCGGTATGGTGGGCCTATTCCTTGGGACGGAGATGTCGATATTGCGATTCTTCAACCTGACTTTGATAATGCGATGCATGCCTTAAATGGTCTTGATAAAACGAAATATCAAGTCCAAGACTGGTCGAATCGGTGTCATCCTAAGACGTATATCCGCGTCTATATCTATGAGAACAGAAATTTCATCGATATTTACCACTTCAAAATTGATCCTGAGAAAAAGCTCATTACTTCGATTTGCTCGAATGTCGAAAGCTCATTTATGGTGGAGTCTTGGAAAATGCGAGAGCGAAGATTTTTGGTCCCGACACCCTATGAGATGGTTTTCCCTCTGAAGAAAGCCTATTTTGATGGGATAGAAGTCAATGTCCCGAATAAAACCAAAGAATACCTCCAAGCCCGTTACGGGGAAAATATCAGCCCTGCGAAGATCTACAACGAGGTGACGGGTCTCTATGAAAAAGACCTGAGCCATCCTTACTGGCAGATTCCCTATGCAAACTAAGAACACCCTCTAACGGATCGTTCCAACCCGTTTGTGGAATTCAAATGTATCGTTGAGTGTTTCAGCCAGAGGGCGTGGATAAAATCCGAGCTCTCTTCGTGCTTTCAAGGAGCTGATATTTCGGTTGCACCGAACTAAAACCTCCAGCGTTTCATTCGTATAAAGAATGGGCGTATGGGTGATAAAGCTATAGGCTTTGGCAAGAGGAATTCCCATGCGGGCTAGCCATTGTGGTGTGGTGAATTTGGGAGCAGGCTTTCCGGTGATCTCTTGCACGAGGAGGGCTAGTTCTTTGACCGTTTTCCACATTCCGGAGATGACATAACGCTCTCCCGGCTTTCCTTTTTCCATGGCTGCAATGGCCGCTTTGGCGATATCGCGGACGTCGATCCAATCGAAGCCTCCGTCGATCAACGTCGGGATCTTTCGATTATACAACGCAATGAGGCCTTGTCCTAAAAGAGAAGGCTGAAAATCAAAGGGCCCGACAGCGGCAGTGGGGTTAAGAATGATCGCGTCGAGTCCTTGCGCGATCCCTTTTAAAACTTCTTTCTCCGCATCGGATTTGGTGATATCATGGAGTAGTCCTTCTTCACCGACAAGCGCTCTTGTTTCATCGAGCTCTTCTTCGGGCTGTTGTTGAAGCGCATGAATTGAGCTGAAATAGACAAGCCTGTGGACGCCGGTAGCTAGACACGCTTCGACGATATTTTTAGTTCCTAAGACGTTCACGGTTCTGACGGTACCGTCTTTATCGCCATCGACCGAGATTTTTCCTGCGGCGTGGAAGACGACATCAGCGCCTTGGAGGAATTTATGCAGGCCTGCACTGTCTAAAATATCGCCGCGGATTTTTTCGACATCGAGTCTTTCGAGAGAATTCGAATTAATATGGACAAGGGCTTTGACCTTCATTCCTTTTTCAAGGAGCGCCCGGCAAAGATTATTTCCAATGAGACCTGAAGCTCCGAGGACAGCGATTTGCATAATTACCTTACTTCAATAGATTAAAACCACGGTTGGGCTTGGATTTTCTTCCAGTCGTCAGCATATTGTTCGATGGATTGGGCAGTCAGCTCATGCGTCTCGATGAGGTCTCTGAAGACATCTTCCCGGATTGTCACGGCATCGATGCCGATTTCGGCGCACGATTTGATCTGTTCGATGGTCTTAGGATTGACCGCGAGGATACGGGTTCGCATTTGATAAACGGAAATTATTTTTTTGACGGCTTCTAGTTGAGCCAGGGGATTATCGCCTGATTTCATGATGCGGGAAAAGTAAGGAGAGACCCACCCGGCTCCGGCTAAAGCGGCGACTAACGCTTGCGTCGGTTGGACAACGCTCGACGCTATGACGGGGATCTGCTCTTTCACCAAAGAGCAGATGGCTTCAAAGCCTCTTTCCGTTACAGGGACTTTGACAACGATCCGTGGAGAAAATTCATGGAGCGCTTTTCCTTGCGAGATCATCGAAGGGACGAGGTCTTCAAACACCTCGACAGCCACAGGGCCGGGCTGTGCAGCGAGCAATGCCGTCAGCGTGTCGCGGGGATTGGAGACGAGCATGGAGGGGTTTGTTGTCACACCGTGAAGGATGCCCCGTTTCTGAGCTTTTTCAAGCGTCGGAATATCGATTGTATCGAGCCAAATTTGCATATTCGGAGTGTAATGGAAGGGTCAAAAAAATTAAAGTCGGATTGTTAGTAATTCTTTCCACTCGGTCGTAAAATGGGCCGATTGATCCTTTTGCGCGGGCAAACCCAGTCCTTCAGGACTGGGTCAACCGCGCCCGAATTCCCCCCTTACAAGAAATGTGCAATGTTTAGACCGAATCTCATTGGTTTTTTTCGTTTGCCAAATTATAATTTAGCCTGTGAAACGGCAGCAAGCATTCCAATTTGAACTCTATCAAGATGAAGAGAAGGAAAATTCCATGCGTCAATTTGCTGGAGCTTGCCGTTTTGTATTTAATAAAGCGTTAGCCATCCAAATCGGTAATCACGAAGCAGGCAACAAATTCATTAGCTACGAGAGCATGGCAAAACAGCTCACAGAGTGGCGCCATTCTGAAGAGACCCCTTGGCTCTATGACGCACCATGCCACTCCCTACAGCATGCCTTAAAAGATTTAGACAGAGCCTTTAAGAACTTTTTTGCAAAGCGCGCAAACTTTCCCTGCTTTAAACGGAAAGGCAAAAAAACCAGTTTTCGTTATCCTGACCCTGCACAAATAAAACTCGATCAGGACAATAGCCGCATCTTCCTCCCAAAACTAGGTTGGCTCCGGTACCGCAAAAGCCGAGAGATCACAGGAGAAGTTCGCAATGTCACAGTGACCAATAGCGGCAAAAAGTGGTTTATTTCCATTCAAACAGAGCGAGAAGCCGTCCGGCCAAACCATCCGGCAGAGACTTCTATTGGGATCGATATGGGCATTGCCCGTTTTGCAACGATGAGCGATGGAAACTATATCGCTCCGTTAAACAGTTTTAAGAAAAAGCAAGAACGGCTACGCCGCAGCCAGCAGGGTATGAGGCGCAAGGTCAAATTTAGCAGTAATTGGAAAAAGGAGAAAGCCAAGGTCCAGAAAATTCATACGGGCATTGCAAATGCCCGTAAAGACTTTTTGCATAAAGTCACCACAGCAATCAGCAAAAACCACGCACTTGTATGTGTTGAAGAATTGCAGATCGGAAAGATGTCCAAATCAGCTTCGGGAACAAAAGAAGAGCCGGGAAAGAATGTCCATCGTAAAACCGCTCTTAATCGGAGAATCTTGGATCAAGGGTGGGCAATGTTCCGTAGCCAGTTGGAGTATAAACTAGAATGGAACGGTGGAATGTTAGTCATGGTTCCTCCGGAATATACTAGCCAAACTTGTCCCCCTTGCAAGCATATTTCAGAAAAAAGTCGTAAGACACAAACCCAATTCGAATGTGTCAATTGCAAATATAAAAATCATGCCGACGTAGTCGGAGCAATGAATATTTTAGAGCGAGGACTTCGCTCGTTAGCCTGTGGAGAGATGGTGCATTTAGACCGCTCAATGAAGCAGTTGCTATGCTGAATATCAGATAGCCGGTCTTGTGCAAGGAACTTTTACTTGAACAAAGACGGTTCTCTAGCTTAAAAATTAAGCTTTAAGTAACCAAACTTAGGAGAACCGTCATGAAAGACTATACAGGCAAGAAAATATATTTGGGAATAGATGTGCATAAAAAGACCTATGCAGTCACAGCACTTTGCGAGAAGATTGTGGTAAAAAAAGCAACCCTACCAGCCAATCCTGAGGGGCTTGTGGTCTTTTGTAATAAATTCTTTCCGGGAGCCAAGATTGAGAGCGCTTATGAAGCTGGATTCTCCGGCTTTCACCTCCATCGAATACTTGAGAAAAATGGCATAAAAAACTTGGTCGTTCATGCAGCAGGTATTGAAGTTGCCATTGGGGACAGAGTAAAAACAGATAAAAGAGACTCGCTAAAAATAGCAACGCAGCTGGAAGCAAACCGACTTAAAGGGATCCATGTACCCAGTGAAGAGCGCGAAGAAAAAAGAGCCCTTACAAGATTGCGTGATACGGTTGTTGAACATAGAACGACGACTGCCAATCAAATTAAATCCCTCTTACATCAGCACGGGTTGATCTCTCCAACTGCCCAGAAAAAAGTGTGTCCTAAGTGGATCGAGAGCCTCAAAACCCTGCCGATGAGAGATGGCTTACGAAATGCCCTTAATCACCTCGTGGATATGTGGCAACAATTGAATGTAAGGATTAAGGCAATTGATACTGAAATAGTCAAACAAGCAGCTGAAGACGCAACCTTAGAAATGGTTTACCGAAGCACTCCTGGTATAGGACCTGTAGGGGCTCGGATTTTAGCAAACGAGGTCGAAGACATGTCATATTTTGACAATGAGCGGCAACTATTTAGCTATACAGGACTTACTCCTTCTGAACACTCCTCGGGAGGGCATATTCGAAAAGGTCACATTAGCAGGCAGGGAAAAACTGTCATCCGAAGAATTCTCGTACTAGCCGCCTGGAAAGCAATACAACATGATACCCAGTTAAGAGCCGTATATAATCGAATATCCGTAAGAGCGGGGGGCAAGAAAGCGATTGTCGCGGTAGCAAGGCGTCTCATAGGTCATATTCGAGCATGCTTCCGAAAGAAGTGTTTGTACAGAGCAGAAATAAAAACTACGATGGCTACAGCCGCCTGAAAAAGGCTTAAGAAGGAGGGTTGTGTTGGGACAACTCTCGATATTATACCGTTAAGAAACAAATAGCATAAATAAAAGCCTTGAAAACTTAACTTGATTTACCGGGGTGACCACGCCGTGATTCCTTGTGAGTATGAAAATACATCACGTGAAGCAGTTGGTGGCGCCCCACTTTAATAGTTCGGAAAAACAACTGGTGGCATGCCTCTGGGCCTGACCACGAATAGCAGGTAGACCTTAAAGTAATTTAAAAGGTCGTTAAAAGACCGAAACTATTGATCGGGCTAAAACAAGAGGCAAAACAGTTAGAGAAACACTTATGGCTTGACGAATTCACATAGCAGGAACCCGCCGAAGCGAGTCGGTTAGATTTTTAGCCGAACGCCGTAGGAATCCCCTCCATTTATGGAGGGGAGGAAGTCAAACGCTTCCTACTTAAAATCAATCAGTTAGAGAATTAATTAAAAATCACAACATCCTGAAAATCAGCAGGTTAATAAAATGATGCAATCATCCTGATATTGGTCCCTCTCATGCAAGCCTTAACAAGCCCCAAATAAATCCATCAAATCGACCAAGACTTAATTCTGCAATAGCATCTCATTTGCAATTAAGTCGTTGTGTAAAGCATTTAAACTAATTTAGTTAATCAATAAAATTTAAGTTTTAAATAAAGATTTATTTATGTATAATAGTGTCATATTAAATAATCAACTAACTAATAGAGGATAATTATCATGGCAACAGGTCTAAGCGGAGCAATAGAAATACGCCAAACAACAAACAACCCAAACAGGTTACCAGACGTACGCCTAATTAAAGACGTATTGAGTACATCCTTAACGGCTAAGGTTGCCGAGGCTAGTATTGATAGTGCATCGAAAGCCTTCGAAAGAGCAAAGGCCTCTAGAAGCTATGGTATTGAGCACGTTTATTATGGATTTCTCACGCTCAAAGAAAAGCTCGTAAGACTTAATGGAAAACAACAGGCGAACCTTGACCTTTATCGAACACATACAGCTTTATGCGCTCAAATTGATAAGGTCAAAAGCGTCTATAAAGCTTATCGTACAGCTCAGAAAGCAGCTGACAATGCTCCGGTAGAACCAGCAATTCAAAGAAAAGGGGCCCGCCAAAAAGCTCAGACTGCAGGCAAGAAGTTAGTGGAACAGTACGATCAGTTGATTGAATTAGCCATCGAGCAAGCTGAGGATCATGAATTCAGTAAAAAGGAGAAGGATTATCTTGATGATATCCAGAGTGAGCTGAGTAAGGATACTGAAGGCCATATTCTGAAAACAGTGAATCAACTCCGAGCAAGAAAACCAGTTGAAGGTCCAATAGTAGATTCGAAGAAACATTCTACTTCGATGAATAAAAACTATATCGAATTCGTGGTTGATTTTGTCTCTCAAGTTCACGTTGCTAATCAAAAATCTGGAGGTCGCGAAGACCTTCAAGGGATTTCAAAGGCCTTTGTTGAAGGTCTAGCTTCGATCCCTGAACTCGGCGATGGGTTGACTTTGATTGAGCTATACGGTGAGTTAAATGATAAAGCAGACGATATTCAAGAGACGCAACTTCAAAGTACGGTGGACGATTTTAGCAAGCAGCTTGAAATCCTGATGAACGAAGAGGGTGACATCACCGATGAAGAGTTGAACAGTATCCATAGTCATGGAGTCGCTCTCTCGTCAGTATCGTCTCTGACTGTTGCGGATTTAAATAACCTCAAAATTGCTAGGAAAGAACACGTAGCAGCTTTAGAGGAATTAACGACGGCTCAGAATGAATTAGCGGAAAATCAAAGAGTGATCACAAATAAAGCAGATTATAGCTTGAACGATATCGACGCATTTTTTAAAGAGACTGGTAAAAAAGTTGAAGATTTGCCAGACGAGACTAAGAATGATGGAACAGCGGGTGGCCGTCTTGTAAAAGCAATGAATAACGCACGTAAGGACATTGAGGCCTTAACTAAGCGATTAACAAAGATACAGGAAGAGAAAATTCAACAGAATAAAAGGGATAGAGATGCAATAACAGAATCTCATGAGACTCTCGTTAAAGCAAAATTAGAAGTTATGAAGTGTAGTCACAGTATTCCAGACCAAGAAGAGAGGCTTGTTAAACTGAAAACCGAAGACTCGGCATTGGAGATACAATACAAGTTGGATGAACACAGAGTGCTCAATAACGATGACTCCATACCCCCATTACTGAGACAAGGCGCACTTGAGCTTCTAAAGCAGAATTATCAAACAGAGAAGGATAAAATAGCTGCGGAGATAAATAAGCTCAAAAAGAAAATAGAAGAAACGAAAAAGAACGAAGAAGTCCAGAAAACAATTTTAAGGCGAGAAGAAGCAGCTCGTCCATCGCTTGAAGAAGCAGCTAAGAGAAACGCCGAGAATGCTCTGAAAACAATCGGTAGCATTATAACAGAAATTGCAGCGAAAAAAACTAGCACAATGATTAGCCTTAGCGGAGCAGAGGTTGCTGAAATTGGACGTGCGTTGAAGGTTGGGGACCTTTCCTCTAAAGGATCTAAGATGGCCGTTGCCTACCGGAAGGCGATTACAGCTTGTGACAAGGTAAAAAAATTAGATGAGGAGACGATTCCTGCTTATAAGAAAAGCATAGAGCGTCAAGAAGCCATACTTCTAGAGGGCTCTCTCATGACAACGAAGGTCAGTGGGGCATTTGTCGTTAGCGACAAGCTTTTTGGTAAGTCAGATATACGACAGGGCATTGAAGCTCGGATTAGCTCTAACTTTGACATCGCAAAAGGGGTAACTCTTGCTGTGGCTGAAGAAGCGGTTAGACAAGAGGATAAATACTACAAATCACAAAAACAGCCTAAAACAAAGATCTCTGCCCGTCAACAACAGGTAGAGGACAGAGTTTCTCCGCTCCAAACTGAATTAAAAGCGAGAAACTTAAAATCAGAACCATCTGTTTTTGAAGAAATCAAAAAAAGGGTGAAGGTGCTTCCTGCAACCGTCAACCCTGCTCCTGCCTCAATACCCGGTGACACAATGATGTTAAATATGGGTGATAGCTTGGATGCAAGCTCTCCAGGTCAGGATAGCAGTAGTACTCAGACACCAGGGAGTGCTGCGAGGTCTACTCAAGGAGAAGATACGGTATTATTAGATGAAGTCTCCAGTGAAGACGATACCCTCGTTATAGAGGGTGAGCTCTAAAAGACTTCTTTAGCGAGGTCAATCAAAGGCTGCAGGTTTTCCTGCGGCCTTTTTTATTAACCTGGACTTTGGGTTTAAATCCTTCAGAGACAGCAAGGGTTTCGAGGGATTTTTTCATTTTTTTGAGCAGAGAATAGTCAGAATGCCTATTCTCAAGCAAAAAAATGCAAAAAGCACCGGAAAAGTCGCTGCCTCTGAAGGATTTAAACCCAAAGTTCAGGTTATTAAATATAGGACTCTTCGCTATGGCTTAAGAGGTGGGATAGTTTGGCCAGGACATCCCGGAGGACCTCGAGGGGCCGTTGGTCGGCCTTGAAGCGGCTAATGAGGTGGGAGGGATAGTGTTGGAGGAGCTTTTGGGTGTCTTCTGCGTAGACCCTCATGCGGGTCTCTAAAACGGTGTCTTCCAGGTCGTCTGCACGCCGTTCGATGAGTGCACGTCTTTTCATCCTTTTGATCAATTCATCGATGTTTTGGGTCTCTAGAACGATAATATGCATGATCTGGATGTGTCTTTCTAAGAGTTCGGCCTGATGGATGGTGCGGGGGATGCCGTCAAGGAGGAGGAGCTGTTGGTGGGGAAAGTACCGGTTTGTGGCGATCAGCCCTTCGACGAAGTGGTGCCATATGCCGACGGTGACATCATCGGGCAGGAGGTGGCCTTTGCCGGCATAGGAATGGTATAGCTTGCCTGCAGGGGACTCTGGGGAGAGGCCTCTAAAGATGTCTCCTGAGGAGAGGTGGAAATGGTTTCCAGCGCTGCTGAGGAGCTTCCCTAGGGTGCCTTTACCAGCGCCCGGAGGGCCAAGCAGCAGAATCGATCTGTAGGGGCGGCTCTTGCCAGATATAAGTGATTGGATATCAAGCTCTTTTTTCATAGTTTTGAAAAGACTAATCTTAACCTATTGAGGATTAATATAGCAATCTTCATAACAAAAACTTGTATTATAGTAAAATTTTTGTTAAAATGGAGTAAAGAAAAAGAGGATTTATGACAACAACAACACCTGCTTCATTTACAGTGACAGTCGATCACAAAGGCCATTTTTATGATGTCGAGGTGACCCCAATGTTAAATGGGGCTAAGATTGAAGGAATTGGAGATCGTTTAAATCAATGGAATGAAGCTGAAACAACACACAAAGTCTTTAGCCGGGCTATTCAAAAGATCCTCGCTCAATCTAACGTTTCAGATGATCGCCTGACAGCGGGGCTTTTAACCGTAGGGCAGGGAAGAGGAATTACTTTACACGATGCGTCGCAACTCAATGATGATGCAACGAAAAAAGCCTGCGATGCATTTATCAACTATTTACAAGATCCTGATACAGGCATAGAGGAGTTGGGTGCTCTGGATGATGCCGCTTCTACCAATGGGCTGGGTGCTACCCTGCGAGTAACGCCAAATGCTTATTTAGAATCGACACCAGAGGTCCAAAAAAGTACGCGTTTAAGCCTCTTTAAAAAGAAATGCCTAGAGTATTACGGGGTTAATGTTACCTATACTGGCTTAGAATGGTCATGCCGTAACTATCTTTTAAAGCAGCGAGAAAGGTCGTCGAGGGCTAATTCCTCAGACGCTATTGATAAAAAAAAGCAGCTTGAGCGGGAAATCAAGCAATGGTTTTTCCACAAGTATTTGCTTTTAGCCGAGATGAACGCAGTGGTATCTGAAAGCGAGATGCAAACGATCAAAGAGGAGCGCAGAATTCTAGCTGCGACCTGTGTTCAAGCAAAAGATGAGGCAGCCAGAGAAGCTGCAAACAGTTCTGTACTCGATGAAGAAGAGAATCCATTAGATGAAATTATTACTTCAACCGATACGTAAATTTTAGATTTAAAAAAGGTGTCTATGGCAGCAACCTCAACTATCTTCAGCACCTATCTTAAAAGGAATCACCTTGAGGGAAAGCCATTGTCGCGGTTCACTTCTCAAGATGCGGCGATTTATGGAATTGTTCGCCCTAAAATCAACCCGCTCTGTTCAAAAGAAACTCTCCCAAGCGCAAAGGTCTATGACGCGGTGGCTGATGCTTCGCTTGCTTTAAGAACCCTTCCGGTAGGATTACAAGGCATCATGGGGATTGAAGTGTCTCATAGCGGATCGCCGCTGACGGGTTTAACCTCATTGCTCTACTCTGTTATCGGATGGGCAAGAGCAAGAGACAGCTATAAGCAAGCCAAAGAATTTTCGAAGATGGGCGATGATTTCAATGCTAGCCTTGCCCGTGCTCAAGTGGTTGGAAGTGGCTCGATTGCCGCAGGCTCTGGATTTCTGGCAGTTGTCAGGATCATTCATATCATTGAGGAGTTCATACATTTCACGACTCCTTCGGTTTCTCTCCCTGCCGCGCTGACGACAGCCAAATTGGCTGCATCCATCCTCTCAACGCTTTTGTATTTGGTCTTTTATTGCATCTATATCGCAGGGCAAGCGATCGTATTAAAAAACTTGTCCAATGGCGATGCGCTTAGAGAAAAACTGCTGGGTAGTCCAGATCCCGTTAAAGCATTAAGAGAACATATTGATGTCGAAATGTTCAGATTAGGCACTTTTAGCAAAGAAGAGTGCATAGAAATGGCCCTTCAAGAAGGGGAGCGGTGGTTGAAAAAGCTCGAAAAAGAGGTGAAAGATCCTTCCTGGGAGCCTAACTCGGATAGCAGAAGAGAGCATGCTTATCATCTGATGTACAACCATCCTGAGTATATGATGGCAGAGATGGGCATAACGGGAGATTTTGCAAAAGCAGCGCCGGAAGAAAAAATACGCCGCTTTGGCCTCTATATCGGCCGCAAGAGGCTCGCTGCGAAGATTGAAAACGATCTGAAGGGTGCACTTGGTTCTGAAGCGATCAAGGCCTTCAATGCGTTCAATCAAAAACCTGCCGATTTCACAGAGGCACTCAGTTCGGCTGATTGGGGCAAATGGGGACCTCGTACGAAAGCTGTATTGAAAATAGTTTTAGCAGTCGCCAGTGCGGCAGCGATGATTGTTGCGACGATCGGGACGGGCGGACTTGCGGTTGCGATCCCGTTGGTCGTATTGGGAGTGGTCGGACTTGTTTGGCTTGTGGCTGGAGGAGATGGAGCTGCCTTTATTGCGCAATTGAGATCAGGTGAAATCAGCAAGCGGGACAAAATCTTAATTCTCTTGAGCACGGTGCTCAGCGTTATTGCCCTCGGGGCTTTGATTGCCTTAACGGTTCTTTCAGGTGGGGCGCTTATTTACATTGCAGGAGTCGTCTTTGCTCTGGGTTGGCTAACCATCAACATGATTTCTGGTTCGATCTTGCTCGACCATCAAAATAATCCTTGGAAATATCAGAAAGAAGTCACCGTCGCGGCTTTCAGGAAGTTTTTGGAAAAACAACGCACCGAGAAAGAGATCCAAGAAATCTACGATAAGATGTCTTTAGAAAATCGGGCAGGAATCAAGGCAGAGCTAGCGACATCGGGCACGCTGCAAAAAGCGGCTGAAAGCTGGGAGAACTTCCTGCAGGATCTCAGAGCAGAAAGTCTAGACCTATTGAAAGAGCGTTTAGAAAACGTCATTGCCATTTGAACTTTTCCCCCTTAACATGAAGAAGTGGAGAGAGAAATCGCTGACTTCTTGGCTTATCTAGGCTCTGAGAAAGGGCTCAGCCCTCACACGCTGGCAGCGTATGGGCGTGATCTTCTTTCGTATGCAAAATTCTCCGAAGGGAAAAAACCAGAAGAGATTAGGCCAGAACAAATTATCGAGTATTTCCAAACGCTCAAAAATAAAGGGGTTGCTTCCAGCACCCTTTGCAGGGCGCTTGTTGCAATCAAAGTCTTTTTCCGGTTTTTGAAACGGGAAAAAATCATCTCTCATAATCCGACTCTCTTTTTAGAAAGCCCCAAGATGTGGCAGCTGATTCCTGAGGTGCTCACTGTCGAAGAGGTGAGCCGGCTTTTAGTGATGCCCGATAGCCAAACGGCGATCGGGGTCCGTGATAGGGCGATCTTCATGGTGATGTATGCGTCGGGCCTCAGAGTTTCTGAGCTGTGTGGATTAAATCTGAGAGATATCTCCGATGACCAGGTGAGGGTGAGAGGGAAGGGGAATAAAGAGAGGGTGATCCCCATTGCGCCTGCAGCCGTTGCGGCGGTTGATGAGTATTTAACGCGGTTTCGAACTCAAGGAGATGGGCCGCTTTTCCTCAGCAGCCATGGAAAAAGGATGGACCGTGTTGCGTTGTGGGAGCGGGTCAAGTTCTATGGAAAAAAGGCCGGCATTCAGAAGGTGATCTCACCGCACACATTGAGGCACTCATTTGCGACCCACCTGCTCGAAAATGGAGCCGACCTGCGTGTGATCCAAGAGATGCTAGGCCATTCGAATATTGCGACGACAGACCGGTATACGCATATCAGCAAAAAGCATCTGCATGAGGCTTTCGAAAGGTTCCATCCTAAGCCTTAAAAGTCCATTGAGTTTGCGGATAGATTCATGGGTCCTTTTTAATTTTAGTCATTGGGCATTGATCAAATTTATCCAATAGCCATTATCCAAGTAGAGGCCTGCTTTTAGATCGTATATAACCAGCTGATATATAGAATGTTGTGATTTTTTTGTACAAAATGAAGTTCAACTTCAGATTGTACTGAGCATTTTTTGAGTTCATTTGTGTATACCGTGGGGCGGTGAAAATGAAAAAAAATTCACCGCCCTACAGTAGATATTATTATTTGCCAGCAGAGCATTTCTCTCTCAGATTTTCCAAGAAGAGATACAGCACCGGGGTGAGATAAAGGGTCAGGATTTGGGAGACGATTAAGCCTCCAATGATGACAAGGCCAAGTGGGATGCGGCTTTGAGCCGTCATGCCGCCGATGCCAGACGCGATCGGTACGGCTCCCATGAGGGCGGAGAAGGTGGTCATAAGGATGGGGCGGAAACGGGCACGGCAGGCGTGTTGGATGGCTTCTAAAGGGGTCTTACCGCTCGTGATGGCATCATTGGCAAAATCGATGAGGATGATTCCATTTTTCATGACGATCCCTAAGAGGAGGATGAGTCCGACGAAGGCGTAGAGGGAGAGGGGATAGTGAAAGATAAAGAGGGTGAGGAGGCCTCCAAGTGCTGCAGGAGGAAGGGTTGACATCACGGTGATTGGGTGGAGGAAATTTTCATAGAGGATGCCGAGGATGATATAGATCACAAAGATGCAGACCAAGAGAAGAATGGAGAGGTTGGCAAACGAGTCTTTAAAAACATCGGCAGTTCCTTGAACATGTCCGGTCACAGTGGGAGGCAGGGTTTCATGGGCGAGTTTTTCAATTTTTGCGACGGCCGGACCGAGAGCATTTGCGCCAACGTCGAAAAAGATGTTGACGGCAGGAAGGCCGTTAAACCGGTTGATGTTTAGGGGACCGACGGTCTCGCTTTGGCGGGTGGCTGCAGAAAGAGGGACGAGTTTATTGGTGGAAGAGCGGATATAGAGCTGGGAAAGGAGAGAGGGGTCGCTGTAGTACTTGGGCTCGAGTTCTAAAATGGCGTAGTATTGGTATTCAGGATCATTGATGGGAGAAAGGTTACTGGCGGAAAAGGCGTACGAAAAGCCGTTTTCGATGTCAGCAGCAGAAAGATTGAGCGCTGAGGCTTTGTCGCGGAGGATTTCGATATTGAGTTGAGGCTGTTTGATCTCGAGGTCGGTGCTGACCTGGGTTAGGCCGGGAAGTGTTTTCATTTGTTGGATCAGGGTTTCTGTCGATTGATAAAGCAGCGATTGATCGAGGCTTTGTAAGGTGTATTGGTAGGGAAACTTGATGTCGGTCGTTGAAACTTGAAGATCGATGAGAGGCATGGGTTTGAGGAACGACTGGACGCCGGGAAAGGTTTGGAGTGTTTTTTGCATCTCTTCGATAATCTGGGGCATTGAAGGCCGTTTCTTATACGGTTTGAGCTGGATGAACATCTCTCCTTTATTGTCATCGGGAAGAGCTCCGATTGAGATGATCGTTTCAACGGCAGGATGATTTTTGATCTGCCTTGTGAGCTGGTCTTGGTACTTCATCATTTGGAAAGGAGACGTTCCTGTGGCAGCTTGTGTGTGGACAACGATAAAGCCGATGTCATCGGGTGGAAGGAAGTCAGCCGGAAGGAATTTAAAGAGAAGAATCGATAAAACGACAGAGCAGGCTCCGACAATCAACGTGGCTTTGCGGTGCTCTAGGACGACGGCAAGGGTTTTCTCATAGAAAGTGACTAAAAAGAGATTGAATTTTTCAGAGAATCGTTCCATGAACGTTTTTTCTTTTTGCTGATGATGAGGTCGGACGAAGAGGGAGCAGAGCATCGGTGTGAGTGTGAGGGAAATAAATCCGGAAATTAAGACGGCGGCGACGATCACGACGGCAAATTCATGGAAGAGTTTTCCGATAACGCCGTCCATGAACAGCAGCGGAATGAAGGCCGAACATAGAGAGAGGGTCATCGAAACAATGGTAAAGCCGATTTCCTGAGAGCCTTGCAGGGCGGCTTTGAATGGCGGCATGCCTGCTTCGACATGTCGGACGATGTTCTCTAAGACTACAATGGCATCGTCGACCAGAAATCCAATGGAAAGAGTGATCGCCAGGAGCGAGAGGATATCAACGGTGAATCCCAGAAGATACATGGCGGCAAAGGTCCCGACGATAATCACAGGAAGCGCTAGGGCAGGGATGAGAGTATTCATCGGCGTGCCGAGGTAAAAGAAGATCACAAAGATGACTAAGAGAAAAGCAACGCAGAGTGTCATTTCGACATCGTGGACGGCTTCATTGATGTAGACGGCTTTATCAAAGACTCGGTTAAGGGAGACGGAACCCGGAAGGGTTGCCTCGATGTTGGGAAGGACGTGATTGATGTCGGAGATAACCCTCATCGAGTTGACGCCGGGTTGGGTTAAGACTCCGAAGATGACGCAGGCTTGATCTTTATCCGAAGAAAGATACCGGAGATATTGTTTATCATCATGGGTGCTGTCTAGCGATCTGCCGACATCGCGGATCCGCACGATGTTGCCAGTATCATTTTTGATGATGATCGAGTCGTAATAGGCGGCTTGGTTGAGCTGGCCATTGACATCAATCGTATATTCGCCGGTTTTACCAAAGAGCGTTCCGGTGGGGATATTGACGTTGGCGCTTTGGATGGCAAAGGCAACTTCATCGATCCCGACTTGTTTTGCGGCGAGTTTTTGCGGGTTGACTTGAACACGGACGGCAAACGGAGATCCATAGACGACAACTTGGGCAACGCCGCTAATTGTGCTGAGTCTCTCTCCGATGAAGGTGTAGGCATAGCCGTAGAGTTCATGCAGTGGCATGGTATCGGAAGAGACGGCAAAGTAGAGAATAGGCGTTTGCGAAGGATTGGTTTTGTCGTAAGTGGGAGCATAGGGGAGATTTTGTGGAAGCTGGGGGCCTGCGGTGTTGATCGCATTTTGCACATCTAAGGCGGCGGTATCGATCGATTTTTCTAGCACGAATTGCAAGACGATGGTTGCGGTGCCAGTTGAGCTGGTCGATGCAATTGATTGGACACCCTCGATCTTTAGGAATTGCCTTTCCAAGGGACTGACGACGTTATTGGCAATAGTACTCGGGTTAGCGCCAGGATATTCAACACTCACTGTGATGGCCGGATAGTTGACATTGGGCAGATCGCTGACTGGAATTTGCTTATAGGCAACGATCCCAAAGAATAAGATAGCGATCATCACAAGAGTTGTCATGACAGGGCGTTTGATGAACAGCTGCGAGATCATTTGATGACGACCTTAGCTCCGGGATAGAGATTCAGCTGGCCTTCTAGGACAACGGTCTCGCCGGGAGCGACTCCCGATTCAACAATCACCTGTTCTTCTTCTTTTTGGCCGGGTTTGACTTTTCTGAGCTCGACGGTGTTATCGGATTTCACGACATAGACATAAGGACCGTCTTGTCCGATCTGCACGGCTTGGCTCGGGAGGAGGATCGCATCTTTTTTTGTTTCCAAGATCAGTCTGACATTAAGATATTCGCCGGGCCAGAGTTTTTGATCTTCATTGGTAAAGAGCGCTTGAAGAAGAATCGTCCCTGTCTTTTCATCGACTTCGTTGTTGATCAGATAAAGAGCGCCTTCGATGCATTCGTTATTGAGGATGACGGTAGTTTTGAGGGTGTTTTGCTGTTGCAGCGCTGTAATGCGGGGCAGATCTTTTTCAGGAACATAGAAGCTGACGCGGATCGGGGAGATCTGATTGATCACGAGGATGATATTTTCAGTATCTCCATATCCTCCGATGGGGACGTAGTTGCCGACGTTAATCTGCAGCTTGCTGGTAACGCCTTTAAATGGGGCTGTAATTGTGCAGTAGCTTAGATCGATCTGGGCTTTTTCGACAGCGGCCATCGACTGTTGGACAGTGGCATCGGCAGTGGCGGCGTTGGTGACGTAACGATCGTAGTCGAGTTGAGAGACATACGCATCTTGGACCAGTGCAGAGTACCGCTGTACGGTGTCTTTGGCCTGACGTAAAGTCGCGAGATTTTGGGCAAGCTCGGCATTAGCACGATCGAGCTCAGCTTGATACGGAGCTGGGTCAATGGTGAGCAGAAGATCGTTTTGCTGAACCTCTTGTCCTTCGGTGAAATACTTCGCGATGATGATGCCTTGCGCCTGGGGTTTAATGCGGGCGGATTGATTAGGCTCAACGTGCCCAATGTATTCATAGAAGAGCGGAACGTCTTCAACTTTGGGTTCTACGACGGTGACATACGGAGGCGGGGTGACGGGAGCGGGAGGCTTGGAGCAGGCGGCAAGTACAAGTAAGATGAAAAGTTTTTTCACTGAATTTCCTGCTTTGATGGAGGCTGAAGTGTGCCGGCAGCGTAGCTGAGATTAACAAGGGAGTTAAGCCATTGGTTAGTGCTGCTGACTTGGCTCGATCTTGCGTTGGCAAGGGTGCTTTGCGCCGAGACAAGTTCTAAGATGGTGGCGACGCCGGCTTTATACCGGCCAAGAATCACGTCGTATTGTTTTGAAGCTGTCTCTAAAAGACTGTCGGCAAATTGGAGAGCGTCGAAGGCTGTTTTGACAGAGGTATGCGAGGTGACGACATCTTGAATGACAGAGAGCTGATTTTGGCGCAGCTCGGCTTCGGCGACGGTTTTATTTGCCCGGGCTTTTTTCAAACTGTTGAGAGTCGAAAATCCTGAAAAGATCGGGAAGTTCAGTGCAATGGTGCTGGTGAAATTGACGTTGAGGTTGCCGCCGGGGTTTGAAAATTCTTGGAAAGCAGTGGCATTGTAGGTGACGGTTGGCCAAAACTGGCGCCACGCGGCGTCGACAGCGGCTTCTTCGGAGCGGAGACGCGCCTCTGCAGCAATTAAGTCGGACCGTTTCCGCATCGCTAATGCAAGCAGTTGGTCGGCAGTCTTGAGCATCTCGTCAATGGGCGGCACGGCAGGTAGCTGCAGGATGTTGATCGATTGGTTGGAACTGACGCCCATATCGGTGAGGAGAAGCGCTCTCGCATTGATCACCGTTTGCTTTTGATTGACAAGGGAGATTTGGGTTTGCAGAAGCTGGGTCTGGGCTTGCAGAAGATCCGATCTGTCTTTAGTGCCCGACGCAAGTTCTTCTTCCACGGCTTTGTATGTCGTCTCTGCCGTGTTGAGGTCGGCTTCTTGCGCAGTCAGCTGTTCTTGCTGACTGAGGTAATTGTAGTAGTCGGTCGTGACCTGCTGCATGACCGTTTGGATCTGCCGGTTGTGCGTAAAGTCGGCGTAGAGAAGCGCTTGCCGTGCGGATTCCGTGGTTGCTCGTGTCTGTCCAAAGTCCAATAACGTATAGGAAAGAGACAGCTCCGGACCCCAAGCGGAGAGAAACTGCACAAACCTGGGCGTGCCGAACTCCGGAGGATAGATTGTTTTCGATCTTTCATAGGTAAAATCGCCATTCAACGTTGGAAAGTAAGGGCTTTGACTCTGTCCATAAACGGCCGCAGCAGCACGTGCTTTGGCCCAGGTCAGTTTGGTGGTGGGATTGTTCCGCAAAGCGACATCGATAATTTCTGCAAGTGACAGAGGATTATTCGGTGAAAAGCACGTCACATCCGTGACATCCAGCGGCTGTTTGTACATTGTAGAAGGCGACGGCGGAGCATAGGCGTAGGGGTCGAGGACGCCGTGGGTGCAGCCGGCGAGCAGCACAAACGGTAGCGCATATTTTCCCTTCACCCGTGAACCCTCCCCATATCATGGCTATAGGGGAAGGGGAATTAGGTGTCAAAAAATTTCTTTACAATAAGAACAGTCTCTAACTGTCCGTCTGGAGAAGGAAAGTTTTGGCGTAATCTTTCCTTCCAGACAAGGAAAGATTTATAAGTAACTGATTTTGAAACGGTTAAACTGAGACCCTACTTCAGGTCTACAAAGTATCAGATTGTATACTGCGGTCGGAGAGCTACGTAACTTGCATGGTGACCGATTTTCCGTCGGGGCTGCTGAAGTGGAGGCGATTGCCCGGTTTAATTTCTTTTCGGACGATGCCGTCGGCAATCTGGTTCTCCATGCTCCTGGCGATTCCGTTCGCAATTCCACGTGCTCCGCGCTCTGGCTTATAATAAGTCGTCGCCAAGAACTCAATCAGGCTATTATCCCATGCCATTTTGAGGTTGGGGCATTCAAGGTTTTTTTCGACGCGTTGTTGAAGTTCTGAACACCGTAAGGTAGCGATTTGACGAATTTCCTCATTTGTCAGGGGATAAAAAATCATGGTTTCCTGAATGCGGCCGATAAATTCCTGACGAAGATTTTGGGACAGGAGTGTATCGACTTCTTGAGCCAATTTGGCCTCTTCCGTTTTATCCGATTTTTCCACGATCAACTTAGCAGCTAAATTAGAAGTCATGATGAAAATGGTGTCGAGACACCGCACAGTTTCGCCATTTCCATCCGTCAGACGCCCTGCATCGAATAGACCGAGTAAAAGATCGTAAATGCTAGAGTCGGCTTTTTCGATTTCGTCAAATAAGACGACCGAAAGAGGCTTTTTCTTGAGCCAATTGGTTAACTTTCCCCCTTCTTTATGACTACTATAGCCTTTGGGGGAACCAATGAGCTTATTAATATCGGACGAATTTCGATTTTTGTGCCTTGATCGATGATTGTATAATATCCTTTGTGAATTAAAGAATTCATTGATAAATTTGGTAAATAATTTTTGAAGGAATTTTTTGGATGAGTACGTCAGCAACTTTGGTCGTCCCAGATAAACAAGTCATTACCTATACTTTGAGCGATTCGCACAAGCCAACCTTTCGACGATCACAGACCGATGAAACGGGCGATAAAAACGGCGCTCCTTCTCCCATTACCGATCAGAATAACACGACCTCTTCAAAATCCCAATCGATCCTTGAAGCTCAAAAACAGATACAAAAAGCGAGCATTGATGCCAAGCTGACTAAATATCCAATCCCTTTAAAATCCAAAAGACGGGGGCGAACGTATTCAGAACTGGGGAGTACTGGAGGATACAAGGTTCAGCCCGGTTCACGCTCGCCCCAACGATCAAGAGAAATCGTTCTAGGTTCCTCAAAAGAAACTTATGGGAACTATCTCAATCAGCTTCTTCAAAACGCTGTTGTTCAAAATAATCCAGATGCCCAATCTTTACTGCAGAGGCAGCTCGATGAGCTGAAAGGCCATAAGGAGTTCGAGCTTTCGGACCGCCAGTGCAGGATGTACAGCTGGACGCAAAAACTGATTTTTGATGATCAACGGGTCAATATTCTTATTTTAAAGAAGCTAAAGGATCTTGAGACCCAGTATTTGACAGAACAAACGACTTTTGGTTGGTGCCAGAAAGCAGCAGAAGATGGAGAGTCAAGCGCCCAATTTACTTTAGCCATGCATTACTATGAAGGTCGAGAAGTGAAACAAGATTGGGATCAAACTGTGGCTTGGCTGAAAAAAGCCGCAGCTCAAGGCAATCTAGTAGCTCAGCACCACTTAGGATTATGTTATTATGGCGGGCAAGGCGTCAATAAAGATAAAGATCAAGCTCGCCTTTATTTTGCAGAGGCAGCAGAACAAGGATTACCGGAAGCTTTATTCTATTTAGGGATACTGGCTTATGAACTCCCCGATAGGGACGAGAGGAGCGCTTTTTTATTGTTTGAAAAGGCGGCGCAATGCTGCTGCATCGAGGCTCAATACAATGTGGGGGTTTTCTACTTCCAGGGGATTGGAGTCAAAAAGAATAAGACGAGGGCTATTTTCTGGTTTCAGCTAGCCGCGGTAGAAGGGCATGAGAAAGCCGAAGAGGCGTTAAAAGATATAATAATGACCTCTAAGGAATAGGTATTTAAAGCTTCTTCGACAAGCGGTAGTGCATATTTTCATTTCACCCGCGATTCCTTCCCCAGGGGTCATTAAACAATAACTTTTAGAGTTCTCGAGGGAAAAATCGGTTCATCTTATTGACGATTTTCTTTCGCAGGTATTGATCCGAACGCCGCAGTAATCCTCTCCATTTTTTGCCTGTCTGCCTGGCACCGGTGAGTAGCACCGCAGGAAAAATTTTGAGATGTTTTTCTAATTCGGTTCGGACGTGACGTTTATATATTTACAACTTCCATAGTTGCAAATTCTAACAGTTGCTGTTAGGATTTGCAGCATCTGGATATAAGCGCTTGATAATTAGGGGTTTCTCTAAGAAGCTACCCTAAACCACCCTCTTAGAGTTTTTTCAGAAGGAGATCATTCACAATCGCCGGGGAGGCTTTACCGCGGGAGGCCTTCATGATCTGGCCGACAAGGAAGGCAAAAGCTTTCTTGGTGCCTGCGCGGTAGTCGGCGACGACTTGAGGGTTTTCAGAGAGAACTTGATCGACGATGGCTTCGATTTCTCCGGTGTTGGAGATGGGTTGGAAGTCGGGATTGGCTTTGACGATGGATGAGGGGGAAGTGCCCGGTTTTTGGACCATTTCATCGGCGACGCTTTTGGCGATCTTGCCGTTGATGGTGTTGTTGTCGATGAGGGTGACGAGTTCAGCGATATGGTCGCTAGGGATGTTGAGATCCCAGAGAGTTTTGCCGAGTTCTTTGAGGCGGCCAGGAAATTCGACAGTAAGCCAAATCGCCAGCGCTTTTCCGTTGGAGCATTTCTTGAGGGCGGCTTCAAAATAGTCGGAGAGTTTTTTGTCGTTGATGAGAAGGGTTGCAGGCTGCTCAGGCAGCTGAAGCTCTGACAGATACCGCTTATATCGCTCACGGGGAAGTTCGGGGAGGGCTTTGCGGATGCCTTCAATGTAGCCTTCAGTCAGAACGATCGGCGGAAGATCGGGTTCGGGGAAGTAACGGTAGTCGTCGGCTTGTTCTTTGATGCGCATCCGGATGACCTGGCCCGTTTCTGTATCGAAGCGGTAAGTTCCGTGTTCGATTTTTTCATGGGGATGTTGAGAGTAGAACTGGATTTGGCGGCGGATTTCGGATTCGAGGGCGATCTCCATGTGGGAGAACGAGTTCATGTTCTTGATTTCGATTTTATTTCGAAAGCCTTGTTCACCTTTGAGGCGGACGGAGATGTTGGCATCAATCCTAAGAGATCCGGCTTCCATGTTGCAATCGGAAGCATCGAGATATTCCATGACGGCTTTGATGGCCATGGCGTAGGCGGAAGCCTCTTTAGGAGAGTGCATGCAAGGCTCGGAGACGATTTCTAAGAGCGGGACGCCGGAGCGGTTGTAGTCGACGCCGGAGAAGTTGGTGAAATGTTTGAGCATGCCGGCATCTTCTTCGAGATGGGCGCGGTTGATCTTAAAGTGTTTAGTCTCTCCGCTTATGTCGGCTGCGATCGATCCGCCGCGGACGATGGGGTGTTCAAATTGGGTGATTTGGAAGTTTTTAGGCGTGTCGGGATAGAAGTACGATTTTCTGTCGAAGCGGCTGACTAGCGAGATGTTAGCATGGACGGCGCACCCAAATTGGACGGCTTTATGGACGGCTTCTTTGTTGACGGTGGGAAGAGCGCCGGGCTGGCCTGTGCAGACGACGCCGATGTCGGTATTGGGTTCTGAGCCGAAATGATAAGGTTCTCCCCCGAACATCTTTGATTGGGTATTGAGCTGGACGTGGATCTCCAGTCCAATGATAGTCTCCCAATTTTCGTAGTTCACATCAACCATGGGATGCCTTCTTAAAGTGTGTGGGGATTTTTTGGGTAAACTGGGTCTTGAGTTCAAACTGGTGAGCTGCTCTTAAGACATCGGCATCATGCAGGAAGGGTCCTGTGAAATGGAGTCCAAAGGGCCGGCCTTTGGTGCAGAAACCAGAAGGGAGAGATAGAGCGGGGAGTCCGGCGAGGTTTGCGGGGACGGTATACATGTCTTGCAAGTACATCTGGAGAGGATCTTGGATTTTGCCGAGTTCAAAAGCAGAGGTGGGAGAAGTTGGGGTCACGATGAGTTGACATTTTTCAAAGGCTTTTTTGTACTGGCGGATCAAGAGAGTGCGGACTTTTTGAGCCCGTTTGTAGTATGCATCTTGATAGCCGGAAGAAAGGACGTAGGTGCCGAGCATGATGCGCCGTTTCACTTCTTCCCCAAATCCTTCTTGTCGGGAAAAATCGAAGATCTCATCCAATGTTGTTGCACGGCTCGATCTTTTTCCAAATCGGATGCCGTCAAAGCGGGCTAAATTTGTGGACGCTTCGGCTGTCGCAAGGACGTAATAGACGGCGATGGAATAGCGTAAGATATCGAGGTCGATATCGACGATGCTGCAGCCCAGGTCTTTTAAAACAGTGACAGACGCTTCAAAGTTCTTTTTCGCTTCAGGCTCTAATCCTTCTAAAAAGTGCCAAGGAACTCCGATAGATATGCCTTTGAGAGGGGCGGCAAGTTTTTGGAGGTAGGCTTCGGGAGGCTGCGGAATGCTGTTGGCATCTCTATCGCACGGCTTCCCAATCACTTCCATGATGAGCGCCGCATCTTGTACGTTGGTTGTAAATGGTCCGATTTGGTCAAGCGATGATCCGAAAGCGACAAGTCCGTAACGGGAGACTCTTCCGTAACTCGGTTTAAATCCGACGATGCCACAGAATGCGGCAGGCTGGCGGATTGATCCGCCGGTGTCGCTTCCAAAGCTGATCGGGGAGAGTCTTGCTGCGACCGCAGCAGCAGATCCTCCGGACGACCCTCCAGGCGAGACGGCAAAGTCCCAAGGGTTTTTCGTGACTTGATAGGCCGAGTTTTCGGTGGAAGAGCCCATCGCAAACTCATCGAGGTTGGTTTTCCCAATAAGAAGAGCATCTTCTTCTTCTAAAAGGCGGGTGACGGTGGCATCGAAGACGGCTTTATAGTTAGAGAGGAATTTCGAGCCGCACGTTGTTGTCACGCCCATGATATGGATGTTGTCTTTGAGGGCCATAGGGATGCCGGCGAGCTTTCCCAGCGGCTTCTTTTGCATCCGTTTTTCATCTAGACACTTGGCATGAGCAAGTGTTCGTTCAGAGAGCACTTCAAGGAAGCAGCTGAGCTCAGGGTCGTACTTTTCAATCCGCTTTAAAAAGGTCTTAGCGATCTCTAGGGCACTGATTTCGCCTTTAAGAAATTGATCGCGAAGAGCATGGGCAGCGAGCTGATACACATGTTCTCCTATTGTTGTTTAAAAACGGGGGGGACTTTGATCATGCCACCGACCTGGGAGGCCGGGGAGGGGGCATTGGCCAGAAATAAATCACGAGAAAGCGGCTCTTCTGGGATATCTTCCCTTAGCTTGTTGGACAATGTTTCTAAAACGGTATGGCACGGAGGAACCCCTGCCGTATCAACTTCTTGGAGCTGCTCCACATAGGCAAGCACATCCTGGATGCTTTTTGAAAACCGTTTCTTCTCCTCTTCCGTGCAGGAGATCCGGCAGAGCCGGCTCAGCTTGTTAAAATCGGACTCGTTCATCCATTACCTTCTGGAGGGATTATAGTGAACTTTTGTCTCTAAAATCAAACTCTTTTTCAAAAATTTGACGAGTCGGTCTCGCGTGAAGCGCTGGCCGATGGTTATTCGGATGAAAAGATCGATCCTTCGGGACAATCTAAGAGTCAGTTACATTTTCTTAAGCGGATTTTTTTAAAAAAATGATCTCCTGCCTCACGGTGACCTTCCCTATATAGGCGTAGCATCAGCTTGATGACATCCCCGCTACAACCATCAGGTTGTTGATTGATTTCAGCTATTGCTTCACTTGGACTTATAGGCCTTTTTGCAACCATGATTTTATGTATGACCTCGTGATAAACAACAGGTTCGTTTGTTTTCAAGTCTTCGTAAGCATGGGTTTTCTCTTGCGATGTTTTTGATTTGTCTTCCAAAGTCGCAACCACTTTCTGTAGACCAATAATTTTTCGTTGAGTCCAAACCGCAGAATCAATAGAAGAAGAGATTTTCTCAGGAGCTTCGTTTTTGAGTAGTTTTTTGTCGAATCGAGCATAGAGCTTCCATTTTGTCTTTGTAGACCAACCAAATTGATCATAGAGATAATGAGATGCGATCAAATAAGCCGCTTTTAAGGGAAGAAGTCGGAAGCTTGTCCAAATGTCTCGTATCTTTTTATCAGGTGCGTTCCATTGGTCTCGAAAGTTTCTAAGCTGATTTAAATTTTGGGTGTCTCTGTCTAACTTGTTATATTCTCGATTGCCGACTTTGTTTGCCATTAGAATTCTCCTTATTTTACTAGCAGTATTTTAATCTATTGAAGTAATAAAAAAAAGCGAAAATATAATCTATGTGCTAGCTTTTTTTAGAAAGGTTCTCTCTTGGTAGTAAAAATTTTATTTTATCGCTTTTCAAAACTTCTGAACCTTTTTCAAAATATTTCCAAATTGGTATTCTGACGTTTATGAAGCAAATTGTTGTATATGTCGATTTAGGGGTTGATGGCGTAGCCCTGAAACATACAGTCAAATCTTTACAGCAGGAGGTTGACCCCTCAAAATACCGGATCCGCCGGATGAACTCCAAAACATTAAAATCTGAAGACTGGGAGCAAGAAACGGCGCTTTTAGTCATTCCAGGCGGAAGGGATGTCTTTTATCATGAAGCCTTGGATGGCCCGGGCACATCAAAAATCCGGAAATTTGTGGAAGGAGGAGGCTCGTATTTAGGAATCTGCGCCGGAGCCTACTTTGGTGCTGAAGCCATCGAATTTGAAAAAGACGGAAATTATGAAGTCTGTGCCCAAAGGTCGCTGGCGTTCTTTCCCGGGCTTGCTGAAGGGCCGGCCTATGGAAAAAATAAGTACCGCATTGATGGACTTCAGGGGATCGAAGCTGCGCGTGTTTCTTGGAAAGACGACCATTTCCATGTCTATTACAATGGCGGCTGTCAATTCATTGGAGCGTATGAACTTCCTGGAGTCTCTGTATTAAGCTCTTATCTGGAACTGGAAGGAGATCCTGCTGCGATCATTTCTTGTGAGATCGGGAAGGGTAAAGTCGTTCTTTCGGGGGTTCACTTTGAATATAGCGCAGAGGCCCTACGTCGGAATAATCCGTACATTGAAAGGATTTACTCCCTTTTGGAGAAAGGAGACAACCAGCGGAGACAGTTCTTCCGTGAAACCCTCTCCTATCTGCTTCAAAAATAAGGTGACAATCAACTCTTTTTTTCTAATAATGGAATTAAGGGATAAGCATAGGAGGGTATTATGAAATTCCTAAACGTGTTGGCTTTGCTTTTAATTCTAGCGGGCGCCATTAACTGGGGACTCTGGGGCTTTTTCCAATTCGACTTCGTTGCTTGGTTCGCCCACGGAAATACCAGCTGGCTCGCTCGTCTTTGCTATGCCATCATTGGACTCGGAGGAGTTTGGGGCCTGGGCTTTCTTGGCAAATGCAGAGCGCTATGCGGCGGATGCTGCCGTGATCATAAGCACGGTGGTCCTGGCGACAGCTGCAAAATGTGATTTTTTCTCTAAGAAGGCAAATTTATTTTGAAATGGGCTCTTTGTGTTTTGAGGCCCTGAACCTATCCCAGTAAATTTCTCAATGAGCCCTTTCGGCAATTTTTGCTTTAAATCGATTAATTTAGCAAGGGCCATATTAAAAATATGACCCCTTGCTAAATTAATCGATTTAAAGCAAAAATTGCCGAAAGGGCTCATTGAGAAATTTACTGGGATAGGTTCATGCCAACGAGTCATCGTATTTTAGTCACAGGCGCTTCCGGATTCATTGGAAGGGCTATCGTCGGTCACTTTAAGAAGCAAGGTTATGTCGTTAATCGGTTAGTGCGGGATGTGCGGCAAAAGGCGCCCGATACGGTTTATTGGAATCCGATGAACGAAGAGATTAATCTGGATGATTTTGAGGGATTTCATACCGTGATTCACTTGGCGGGAGAAAGTGTCTCGGACGAGCGGTGGTCTGATAAGAAAAAAGAAGCGATTTTCATCAGCCGTGTGCGGCATACGTGGTTACTAGCCCATGCGCTTTCAAGATTGAAACGGCCACCGAAGGTTTTCTTTAGTGCGTCTGCTACGGGGTATTATGGGGACAGGGGGGATGAGATACTGACGGAAGAGAGCCGGAAGGGAAAAGGCTTTCTATCTGATGTTTGCGCGAAGTGGGAAGAGGCCAGCCAGGTGCTTGACCAAATGAAAACACGGGTGATAAGGGGCCGTTTTGGAGCCGTCCTCTCGCCTGAAGGCGGCATGCTCAAGCGACTGCTTCCGTTATTTCGGTTTGGCCTTGCAGGAAGGCTAGGCAGCGGAAATCAATGGATGAGCTGGATTGCTCTTGAAGACTTGATTGGTGCGCTTGAATTCACCCTGAAACAAGATGTCAAAGGGGTTTTCAACTTCACCTCTCCCAATCCCGTGAAAAATCGTGAATTTACGCGGCAGCTGGCAACGCTCATGCATCACCGTCCCTTTTTGCCTGCGCCTGCTTGGTTAATAAAGTTGGTTTATGGAGAAATGGGAAAACAATTGTTGTTATCAAGTACAAGGGCTGTTCCAAAGCGGCTCCTAGATAAAGGGTTTCAATTTACCAACGGCTCTGTAATGTCACTGAATTTGAATCGATCTCAGTAATAATTTTCAGTCCATTTTTGGGTCATTTTGGCCTCTTTTCGGCTCCTGTGGAAGGGTCGACATTACCAGATTTAGGGCCAGATATGCCATTTTTTAACCATATCTGGCCATAAATGATTGTAGTTTTAGGGCCAGATATGGTATTATGAACCCATATCTGGCCCGTAGCCTAGGGAGGCATCGATGTCAAAGGATGAAATTAACCGATTTATTGGTCGAGAGGATGAGCTGAAAACCATTCTTGGGGCAGCTCAAGAAAAACAAGCCAGCATCATTGTAGTATACGGCCGCCGGCGTGTAGGTAAAACAGAGCTGATAGAACATGCATTAAGTCAAAGAAACCTCCTTAAACTCGAGGGTGTTGAAAACGGTGATATGCAGGCACAAATGTATCGGGTTCTGTACCAGCTGTCAAAGGTGCTGAGTGACGCGGGTATCGTCCACATGAGGTTTAATACCTGGCTGGAATTATTTGACTTCATTGCCGGCAAGATCTCTCAAGGACAGTGGACACTCTATCTCGAGGAAGTTCAGTGGCTGGCTGAATACAAGGATGCGCTGATTTCTGATCTGAAATATGTGTGGGATAATAGTTTGCGACACAATCCCAACCTATTGCTTGTCTTGTGCGGTTCCTCTCCTTCGTTTATGCGTAATCAAGTGATTCATTCCAAGGCGCTCTACAATCGATCTATTTATGAAATCAACCTGAGAGAATTCTCGCTTAAAGAAACACAAGAATTACTTGGAGACAGATCCTACCGCGAAATCATGGATGCCTATCTAACTGTAGGTGGCATACCTGAATATCTAAAGCGTGTAAAAAAACATTCCTCTATTCAGATTGGTATTTGTAATGAAAGTTTCAAGAAAAATAGCTATTTTCTTAACGAAAAAAATAGAATATTCATCAGTAGTTTTGCATCAAATGTGCATTATGAAAAAATCATCGATTATCTCAGCCATGTCAAGTTTGCTAGTAAGAAGGAAATAGAAAAACATTTAAAAACGAAAGGGGGCGGAAATTTAACTAAGATTTTGGAAGACCTCGAAATGTGTGGATTTATTGAACGGTATATTCCATTTCAAGTAGGCAATAAGAGCAATTTGGTACGTTATTGTATTGCTGATAGCTATCTGCGATTTTATTTTAAATTTGTCTCTTCTTTGCTCGATCGCATTGAGCAAGGTGATTTTAATCACAACCCACTCCATGCTTTAAATAAAGAATCATATCAAAAATGGCTGGGATTTTCTTTTGAACGTTTTTGCAGAAGAAATAGTCAAGTGATTGCAGCAATCATCGGATTTTCAGCGGTTCGGTATAAAAGTGGCGCTTTCTTCAATCGCACTACCGTCGAAGAGCAATCAGGGTATCAAATTGATCTTATTTTTGATCGTGCTGACCATGTATTGACGATTTGTGAAATTAAATACACTTTAGGAAAAACTGGAGTTGAGGTGATCGATGAATTTGAAAAAAAATTGCGTTTGATGCCGGATTTAGAAAACAAGACGATTGAGAAGGTGCTGATTACTGCAACTGGGGCAACCGATGCGCTGCAAAAGTTGGCATATTTTGACAGAATCATCGATCTAGACGATATTTTCAACGAGTTCAATAGGAAATGAAAAAGAAATGGTCAATTTTTACCGTCTTCACGGGTTCTCTGGGCTTCTCGAAGTTATTTTCTCTAGGCTGTATAGGCTGAATTTTTACCGTCTTCACCGTTTTTCCAGGTCTCTCGAAGCCAAATTCCAAAGGGTCGAGTTGGCTGAGCGTAATGCCATAGGGAGCACCATCTGGTGCGAATGTGATTTTCTTAGAGGCGTTAGCGACCCGATAAGCTACGCCGAAATCTGGATCGCTTGCCGTGTTACAGCTATTTAGTGCGATGACACAATGCGGGTCTAGCTCGGAGAAAAGGTCAGGAGAAATAGTTTCGTAGGTCAAAAGACCATTTTTGTTACCGCTGATCCGCATGAATGTCAATGACCCATGGAGATTGAGCACTAGTCCTATCACATGTCCAAATTGTCCAGCGTGTTGAATTTCTCGTGGGATATCTTGAACAGTTGAAAAGGTCCGGAGCTTCACATCATACAGCTTGCTTGCCTGATCGATTAGATCTGTTAATTTGAAGGGGTCGAGCGCTCCATTATGATCGCTTTCTGCTGTTAAGATGAGGAATTTCTTCTCAGGCCCATTTTGTTTAAAATACAAATAGGCCTCTCTGCCGAGGTTTTTAAGCCTTTCTTCATCCCTTGTGAGCTGTAGCTTGATCGGTTCTCTTGAATCGATGTGTCGCCTTTGGAGTCGATACATGATCTGGTATGCTTGAAAAAATCTCACACACTGCATGATGATATCGATGCTGGCAGCGAGATAATTTTTCTTGGATGCCTGTAGAATTGCGTGCACCATGGCTGCGATGCCTTGCAGAACAAAAAAGGAAAAATTGAGATAAAGGTTCTGCCTAAAGAGTAAGAGCATGGCCACGCCATTGCATAAAACATGGATGGCCAGTTTACAGTATTTATACGTATTGCTGTTATTCTCATACCGATACAGTTCTAGAGCAGTCTGATGTGCAAATGATAAGAGTTGGATGGCTGTAAACAATCGGCATAGAGATTGTTGGGTATAAGGCTCGATTATTATAGCAATGCTTTCAAAAAGGACAATTCCTGCGCTGAGCGCTATTTTGAAGGCATTGTAAGAAATCGATTGCAGCGTGTGGTATTTCATTATTAAATCGACGGAATTGAGGGTTTTTGCCGTCTCATTGGCGATAGTCACAGCCGATCCCACAGGCTTGATCAGTGTCAGTAACGGAAGAACAGTCCAAGCATACCGCTTACATAATTCTACGTACGTTTCTGTTTTTTGAGGTGAAAACGAGGGCTTTTTTAGTTCTTCTGGGCAGTCTTTGTCTGACAGTTTTTGGCCATAGTATCCAGGAGAAATAAAATTGAATGGTATGATTGTGTAATTGTTTTTAATTATTGACATTTCTCAATAATTATATGCTAATTTGTTAATTAACTCAATAGTCTCTTAATTCTTTAATTCCGCTTGGAGGCGCTGGGTTGCCTGAAAACAGCGGGAGACTTTTTCTTCATCCAGCATCGCTTGATGAAGAACAGTGTCTACGCTATCGAGGAAGTCTGCTACAACTTGGCTGATTTCTCCGCCCAGTTGAAGGGCAAGACGTGACATTTCGGAAGCGTGCTTAAGAAATTCACTTTTGGCTTTTTGATGAGCCAGAGCGATTTGGGTTGGGTCTCCTTCTTCTGTCAGGACAAGAAATTGACCAACGTGCAGGCTGATCTGTCTTTCAAGATCGATGAGCATTTGCTTTTCAAGCGCATGTTCTCTTTTTTTTATCTTATTTTGCGGAAGCTTTTTGGAATAATTTGAAGGCTCTTTCTTTCTAGAAATAGACATAATTAACCCCGCTTGTTTATAAATTGATTTATATAATATAGGGTTTTATTTGTAAAGATGCTTGTCGACAATTAAGTTCTTTTGGTAATTTAAGTTTCTCAAGACAAGGGGGATCCAGTGGACAGCAGAATCATCGTATTAATCATGGCACTGACGACGTACTTTGCTTATCCATTCTTGTCCGGCAGCGACAGGAAACACGTGGCTCCTTTACCCCTGGATTTATCCATGGAAGAGGCCGACGATGAGCCTGAGCCGGAAGACGAAGACGAGCCTGTCATGATGGACGATGAGGACGACGTTGCCGATCTCCAGATTGGCATCGAAACTGAGTCGCTGCGGAAGTCAGCCTCTGATTCTAAGATAGGAGAGGAGAGGCAGCAAATCAAGAGCTCGGCTTCCGATGCTCAGCTTTCCCTTGAAGATCTTGTCGAAGAAGATTAAGATTTGATAAAGAGTTCTATGCTATAAAAAATGCATTATTAAATGCGCTTTTTTGTTTCAGTTAATTTCAAAATTTCATTGATTATTTAATTGTCTAATTCTATTATGAACATACGAGCCGCATGCAAATGGGGGGCCGAACTATGGGCGAAAAGCTTTCAATCAATCCTTGGACAGGGATGTGGGTAAGACCGCGGGAGACTATCCGCGCGATTATTCAAACCAATCCGGCCTATAAATACCCGTTGCTATGCTTTATCTACGGATTTCCGATAGCTCTGCAGCTAGCCCAAAATTTTTCTCTGGGAAATACCTATGGGGTGGGGGCGATTGTCGGTGGAGCTGCGATCATTGCGATAATCCTAGGTGTGATCATGATCAACATCGCGACGATGCTCTTTTCTTGGACAGGAAAATGGATCGGCGGTGTCGGGACTTATGAGCAGATCAGAGCCGCGGTGGCCTGGTCGAATATGCCCAGCGTTGTCTACATCGCTATTTGGGGCATTAATCTTGCGACGTTCGGGGTGAGGGTGTTTAGGAGCGACTTTATTGAGTCGACTTTCGTTGGCAATGAACTTTCGATTATTTTTTTCACAGCCGTGGTTCACCTAGGAGTTGCAGTTTGGGCTTTCATCATTACATTGAAAGCGCTTGGAGAGGTGCAGGGATTTTCTGCGTGGAAGGCTTTGCTCAACATCCTGATACCAATCTTTGTCATTTTCGTTGGAGTGTCAATACTGGCCTGGCTTTTTACATTCATGACGGGCACGCCGCACTAAACATATAGGGGGGTAATTATGATTCAAAGAGGAATGGCAAAAACATTAATGGGATGGATGGGCGGCTTACTCTGCTTACTCTCACCCATGACTGCCGCTGGCAGCGGGACGCCTGCTAAACCCAGTACGTCTGCTCAGGCGACACCGGTTATTGGGTGGAAGGAATTCCATTCAACACCGGGAAACTGCTCGATGATGTTTCCTGTCGAACCCGAGCATATATCAGAGAAAATGGCTATGCCGGACGAAGGATTTGAGCTTAAATATGACGCTTATATCTCTGCGGCCGATCAGCAAACTGTTTTCATGTTACTGATCGCGCAATATCCTGATTTTGTCGATGAGTCGTATGCACAAATGAGTTTAGAGGGATTTCTTAATGGGATACTGACGCACAATCCAGGCAATCAGCTCTTATTTGCTGACCTGCTTTTAGTGGATGGACATGAGGCATTAGACTTTTTCATCAGAACCGGCAACGTCTATTTTAAAGGCCGCGCTGTCATGGTAAAAAATAGCATGTATCTCATGGCGATGGAGTGCGAGATTCCAAAGTACGACGAAGTCCACTACAAACACTTTGTGAACTCGTTTAAAATTCACGCGCAGAAAACAGCTTCGAAATAATTAGAGAGGTCGTTGCGAAACTTCGATTTGGGCCCAAATTCGCGCTTTTCGATTAGGTTTGGATTTTGTGCAAATCGCCTACTCTCAATCGAGTATGTCAATTTGCGCAAAAACCGAACCTAATCGAAAATCATCGAATTTGGGCTCCAAAACGAATTCCGCAACGACCTCTAGAACGTGAGTTCCAAGTTTCCTTGGGCGTAGGGTGCGGATTGGTAATGGTAGTATTTCCCGCGATGGTTGTGGGAATCTTTGATATGAATCCATCCCCCGAAGTCCCAACCTCCGCCCACGGAAATTCGGAGCAAGTGTTCAAACTGGTATTTCAAGATCAGCTCTAACCCATTCGAATGGACCGAAAAAATCGGGTTCGAAAAGCCCCCTGTTCCATCCCGGGCTCTCCGGGGATATTTATAAGGTCCGCCAATACTGGAATAGGCTGCTTGGAGCGACCAGTTTTCGGTGAACGCGTAGTTCAAAGAATAATCGATTGGAAAGATTGCATTCGCGCTCCAGTTGTCGCAAAATTTCCAATCAAAACCTAAAATGGGCCAAGCATGGCCATTTAAAATTCCATACCATCCCAGCATCCCGACATGGACTCCGCAGCAGCTGGCAAAGTGGTATCTTCCCCAAAGCATCGCGTGTCCAACCCCTGATTTGGCTAAATCCAAATGGGAAGCATCGACGGAAAGTCCTGCATTGATGATCCATCTCCATTTTTCCAGCGTAGTGGAGACATATCCGAGCGATGCAGCGAGATAATTAAAATTGCTCTGGGTAAAGCGGGGGTTTTGTTTCCATTTAAATTTTAAGAAATCGTACCCGATTTCCCACGTCAGAGAATTTTCCTCATTGAAAAATTGCGTGAAGTAAATCGCTGCATCGACATCAGAATAGTCGACATGTCCACGGTGATTATCGAATTTCGCCGGTGCGACATAATGGTATCTGCCTTCCACATGGCAGCGCCGATCTTGATCGATAAAATGGTAATCGGAAAAGCCATATTCATATGTGTAAGCCGCTGCAGGAGAAAGTGTTGCCAGCTCATCGGCATAAATAGTGACTATTGAAAGGGCAATTGCAGACAAAATTAAACGCATGAGCGCTATTATGAAAAAGTTAAAGATTTAAGGAAAGGATCTCATTTGTGGTCTTGAAATGGAGCTTGGCAAATTTTCCTAAGCTATCTCCGCCGTGTTTTTGAATGAGTTTGCGTCCGGCTTCGATGACATGGTTGGCGGCGCCCTTGGGAAGCTCAAATCCTGCTTCCTTGCTTAAAGTTTCAATTCCTTCGACAAAGGCAGCGCGCGCTAAAATCGATGCGGCGGCAACGACGGGATCTTCTTCTGCTCTGGGCCGCTGAGTTAATTTGATCGACAGTTTTTTTTGTTTCAGGGCATTGAGTACCAGCGATTCATCGGCAAATTGGTCAATCAGGGCTTCTTGGCATCCGGTTCTTTCAACGAGTTCACTAATCGCGGTGCTATGGCCCCAAGCGAGCAATCGATTCAAGTTTTTGAAATTCTTATAGAGCTCATTGTATTTCAAGGGAAAGATCCGGATGATCGAATGCGCAAATGCCGGCCGGATTTTTGAGGCCATGCTCAGAATGTTTTTATCTCCCATGCGCTTGCTGTCTTTGACGCCCAGTGCTAGCAGCTTTTTGATCCCGTCTTCATCGGCCTGCACACCAGCGATACAGAGCGGACCGAAGAAATCTCCTTTGCCGGCTTCATCAACACCGATATGAGCTGTCATATCAACGCCGATCTCAGGATAAGTATAGGCCAGTGATTTGAGGATTTCAGGTTCAAGATAATAGGCGATGAAATCGTCCTTGCCTTTCCCTTGGACAGTGAGCTTGCCGCTGGTGTAAAGGGTGCAAGAGATGCCCTGCTTTTGGGCAGAGAAGAGCGTATAGGCAGGCTGGGCCATCTCAAAACCTTGCTCTTCAAGATCGGCTTTTAGTTTGGGGGCAAGTGCGAGGTCAATAGTGGCGACAAAAGTGTTCACGGTCTAGAATCTTATCACGAGTTATTCCAAAAAGCAATCGTGACCCGTGATGCGGTTCCACTCTAGCTCTCTTCGTCTTTGACTTCTTCTATTATTGGCCCCTTTGGCTTCAACTCATTCACGACGCCTTTTTGTGAGATGAACTCGTTAGCCATGTCGGTGGGCATATGAGCGTAGATTTTAGATGTTTTTTTATAACTGCCAGCGTCACCAGGGCTTCCAACGGAGCGAGATTTAAGAAAATGCTCGAAAGGGTTGTTCCAGATCGTGTAACTGAGAGCAGTAAAAATGGTTGTTGCCCATTCTGCCTCATTTCCGATCTTCCGAGGAACATCGTAGGGGCCAAGCTTTTCGACGAAATTCATTAAATTTTGTATGGGTGTAGGCTCACCCCCTACTATTATGTCCTCAAGCTCAAGTTTTTTTGAATGGCTCAATCCCTTTATCATCAGACCTTTCCTACCATCTGACGTCAAAAAACGGTAGAGAGGATGTTCCAAGTTTGCCCATGTTATGTCGAAATTGGCGTAGGTTTTTTTGTTTTTATCTAAGGGGAATTCGGGCAGTTTTTCGTATTCTTCCTTTCCTCCTGCAATTTTATAGAACGTCTCGACCAGAGGGTCTTCTGATAGGAGGTATTTATAAGCCACCCATGCTGCCAGTGCGACTCCAACAATTACCACCAGCCAACGCCATTCACTAACCATAGGGTTTTTCTGTAAGGTGTGAAAAAAATAGGCTGTGACAGCCAGGATTACCCCGATGCGGATTTTGGCGACATTGACGGGAAGCTGAGTCCAAATTTTCTGTCCTGTCGGATACGTTTTGTCTGTAATTTGATCAGCTGGCTTGCCGTAGTAGTAAAAATTTGTAGCTCCAGTCGCATCAAGGCTCATACATGGCAATTATACTGTTTACGCAAATTTTTGCCGTGCAATAAAAATCGAAGGCGGTATATTAGGGTGTAGTCTGAGATCATGATGGGGTTATTATGGCAGAAGAGCTGAAACGCTTGGGCGAGATGCTCAAGTTGAAAAGAAAAGAGATGAACCTTTCGCTGAAAGAGGTTGAAAATGCAACGTCGATCCGGAGCTCGTATTTGGAAGCGATCGAAGATGGGAGCATCACCGATTTAATTGCAGGGATCTATGCACAAGGCTTTCTCAAACAATACGCTGCATTTCTTGGGATGGAGGTCGATCAGCTTGTCAAAGACAATGCGGTCGCCTTTTCAATGCCTGGAGAAAAACATGAGTTTACGTATGGCATCGGCACTCTGGAAGTGAGAGGGAGCCAAGGCGGGGGAGTTAAGTGGTTCCCGAATCTGCTTTGGGCCGGACTCTCAGCAGTCGTTTTAGTTGTCGCATGGTATGTTGCCAAGGCGCTAGGAGTGGTGTGACTGATCCGTTCACGAACCGGCTTATTCATGAGAAGTCTCCGTATCTTCAACAGCATGCTCATAACCCCGTCGATTGGTTTCCGTGGGGCGATGAGGCGTTCCAAAAAGCCAAAGAATTAGACCGTCCGATTTTTCTTTCTATTGGGTATTCGACCTGCCACTGGTGCCATGTAATGGAAAGAGAGTCTTTTTCCAATGACGAGATCGCTAAACTTCTCAACGACACCTTTGTCTGTGTCAAAGTCGACCGGGAAGAACATCCCGAAGTCGATAGCCTCTATATGGATTTTGCACAAGTGTTGATGTCCGGAGGCGGAGGCTGGCCTCTCAATGTCATCTTAACGCCAGATTTAAAGCCGATGCTCGCTGCAACCTATATTCCTCCCAAACCGATGCGGGAGATGCCGGCCTTTCCTGAACTCATCACCCAGGTTAAAGAGTTATGGGAAAGCCCTGAAAGACAAGAGCTTGTCCTTCAATCCGAACGGATTGTTGAAGCGTTTGGACACACCAGCAACGCCACAGGCCATGAACTTCCCACCGCACAAACTCTTGTCGATGCGGTGAATATGTTCTTTGAGGTCACCGATCCTGTGAATGGAGGTCTCCGAGGTGAACCGAAATTCCCGCTGGGATTCCAGGCTGAATTTCTCCTCAACTGGTCACAGCTTAAGGGTGACAGCCGAGCGTTATTCTTTGTTAAACTCACGCTTGACATGATGCAGAGAGGTGGCATCTACGACCATCTTGGCGGGGGATTTTCCCGTTACGCCATCGATGAGGAGTGGACCATTCCGCATTTTGAAAAAATGCTTTACGACAACGCCATCCTTGCCAAGGTCTATCTTCAAGCCTGGAAGTACACCAAAAATTCGAAATATGCCGAGGTTTGCAAAGAAATCCTCGATTATATCCTCCGCGATCTGGTGTATGGAGAAGGCGGATTTTTCTCCGGAGAAGACGCTGAAAGCCAGGGGCATGAAGGTCTCTTCTACACGTGGACCCCGATGGAAATCCAAGAAGTCCTTCCTGGCGAAGAAGGAGAGCTTTTCTGCGCATTCTATGACGTAACAACGCAAGGGAACTTCGAAGGAAGAAATGTCCTTCACATCGATCTGCCGCTCGAAGAGTTTGCTCCTGCGCTCCAAATGCAAAAAGAGGATGTGGAAAAAATCTTGGCCAAAGGCCGCGCAGCACTCTTGCGCAAGCGGCAGCTGCGTCCACGGCCCCTTAGAGATGAAAAGATTTTAACATCGTGGAATGGGCTTGTCATCGATGTGTTGGCAAGAGCCGGCGCTGCACTTCAAGAACCGAAATATACTGAAGCTGCGCTCAAAACAGTCGATTTCATTGAAAAGAACCTCTGGGCAAACGGCCGGCTCATGCACCGCTGGTGCAATGGCGAAGCTAAATTCCCCGGTCTCTTAGACGATTATGCGTTCTTAATTAAAGGGCTGCTTTCTCTGTTTGAAGAAGGCCAGGGTGTTAAATATTATGATTGGGCGACGCTATTAACGAAGATCCTCGACCGCGACTTTAAAGAGATCGAGGGAGCTTTCTATTTTACCGACGAAAGATCTCAGCTGCTGCTCAGGCAATGTGAATTTTTTGATGGGGCTGAGCCGTCGGGAAATGCCGTCCATACTGAAAATCTCCTCCGTCTTTATCAGATGACTCATGATGAAACCTATTTACGGCAAGCCGAAGACGTGATGAAAGCGGCAAAGAATTATATTGAGAAGGTGGCTCCTGCTGCCTTTTACCACATGATGGGAGTGCTTCGATACTTCGATACGGCTGCTCCAACGACGGTTGTGGTGGTGCCAAATTCCAAAGAAGCCGATGTTGCAACGATCCAGTCTAAACTGGCGTCCCATTTTTCTGCCCACCTCGCCACATTATGGAAAAAGACTCCCGATTTCCCTCTAGAAAAAGACAAAGTTGCCCTCCAAGATTTAACAACATTTTATCTCTGCAGGCAGAATAAATGCGAAGCTCCCTTGACCAAATTAGATGAAATCGTCAAATCTATAGAAAAGTTGTGAGGGTCATGGAAGGCAAGAATTTGGGAGACTATTTACTTCTTCGGTGTCTAGGGATTGGTGCGCTTGGGACGGCATATTTAGCCCAGCACCGCTTTTTAAAGCGGCCGTTTGTCGTTAAGGTCCTCGATTCTGAACTTTCTCATGATGCCGACTTCGTCAATCGGTTCGAACGGGAAGCAGCTGTTTTAGCGACCTTGGAACATCCGAACATCGTCAAAGTCCATAACGTCTCCGAAGCGGATGGCCATTATTTTTTAGTCACAGATCCTGTCATTAATGACAAAGGCGAGACCCTTAACTTATATGACTACTGCCGCGAGCGAGGCGGGCGCATGTCCGAAGATGAAGTCGTCAAGATCATCCATCAAATTGCTGCAGCGCTTGATTATACGCATGAAAAAGGACAAGCGGCAGATCCGTTTGCCCACCGCGGCCTCAAGCCAACGAATATCTTGATTTCGAAGAAAAAAGAGGGGATCCATGTCCAGATCTCCGATTTTGGACTCTCTCGAGTCATGGGTCCTTCCAATTACATGAACCGAATTTATAAAGCGCTTGCTGATAAAATCGGCCAAACCCCGGAAACGCTCCCTAAGCAAAACCTTTCGTTTCTCCATCACTACCTTTGTCTAGCTCCGGAACAACGCTGGGACAAAAATCTAAGCTCAGGCGTCTCCTCTGGTGTCAAGAGCGATACGTATGCCTTTGGCGTGGTACTCTATTTTTTACTGACAGGCAAATATCCAGAAGGCGTCTTTGATCTTCCTTCTCAAATCTCTCCCCAGTACAAACTTCCATGGGATAGAATCGTCAAACAATGTCTCGCCGGAGATCCTGCCAAGAGACCGACGCTGCTTGAGCAGCTTCTCAATGAACTCGAGCACCATCTTCCTGAACCTGAGCCTGAAAAAGCCGCTCTGTTAAAACCGGTTCTCAAACCCGGTGAGATCCAGCGCCCTGAATATGAGGCCGATCCAGGCGCCATCTTTAAAATGGAAACCGTTGTCGCGCCTTATCAGCCTGCCCCGGAAGAGAAAAAAGACGTCGATCCGCTTCAAACCGAGATGATGGTGATCCGCGGAGGTTCGTATGAACGGGGCAGCAACAAGGGCGGCCGCGATGAGATGCCGCGCCATCAGATCAGCCTCGATGCGTATGCCATCGATATCCATCCTGTGACGAATGAGCAATTTGTCCAATTTTTAGAAGCGATGGGCGGAGAAAAAGACCATAACAATAATGATATTATCCGGCTTAGAGAATCTCGCATCAAACGACTAGGAGGAAAACTCTCCATTGAATCGGGCTATACACGTCATCCCGTTGTTGGCGTCACCTATTACGGTGCCATTGCATATGCGAGGTGGGTTGGAAAACGGCTCCCGACAGAAGCAGAATGGGAGATTGCGGCCTCTGCAGGATTGGAAGATTGCATCTATCCGACAGGAAAAGATATCGATCGGACGCAAGCAAACTTTTTCAGCTCCGACACGACACCTGTGATGAGCTATCCTGCCAACCACTACGGCCTGTATGATATGGCCGGCAACGTCTACCAATGGTGTTTCGATTGGTACGATTACCATTATTATAACTTATCGATGCAAGAGCCTCATAACCCAAAAGGGCCTCTCCAAGGCGTCTACCGCGTGCTCCGCGGAGGATGTTGGAAGAGCCTGAAAGAAGATCTCCGGTGCTCCCATCGCCACAGGAACAATCCCGGGACCATGAACGGCACCTATGGGTTCCGCTGCGCAACGGATGTCGCCGAATGATCTCCATCCTCTTTGTCTGTGCCGGCAATATCTGTCGATCTCCCGCTCTCGAAGCCTCTTTAAAGAAGCTTATCGATGAAAAGAGTCTCAAGTCAAAACTCTTTGTCGACAGCTGTGCGATCACCCCCAGTTTTTTAGGTGCTCCTGCTGATCCCCGGATGGTCGCTGCTGCGCACAAGAGGGGAGTCGTCATCGAACATAAGGCCAAAATCTTTGAAGAGCCCTATTTTAAAGCGTTCGACTACATTTTTGCTTCCGATCACGAAGTTTTAAAAATCCTCCAGTCGATGGCTCCCAACAGTGAGAAAGGCAAACTCCACCTTGCCTCAGAATATAGCACCGCATTCAAAGATAAAGACCTTCCCGATCCTTATTTTGATGGCGAAAGCCGTTTTGAGCTCATCATGGAGATGTCAATCGACATTGCTCAGAGTATCTTAAAGCAGGTCCTTCGATTGACCTGCTCCCCAAAAACTAGTCCATAAGAAAGTTAAGGTTCGTGATAAACTGTAACCCAAAGGGTCACGAACTATGAAGAAAAGATTTACAGAAGAACAAATCCTCCAAGTATTAAACACAGCCC
>Ga0207686_10000184_pt1 | contig 48209 bp, 75 predicted proteins | sample KBSM24metaG_FD_184396 | JGI IMG/M metagenome (GOLD analysis project Ga0207686, IMG submission 184396) | Miscanthus rhizosphere microbial communities from Kellogg Biological Station, Michigan, USA - KBS M2-4 metaG (SPAdes) (version 2) | ecosystem: Host-associated > Plants > Roots > Rhizosphere >...
AATATAATCTTACTGAGTTAAGGAATGAAGAAGAAAATCATCCTATAGTTAAAGAATGGCGATTAAAAAAGAATGAATTTATTAGAAGATGGGCCGATGCTCTAGCAAGAAAGATAGAGATAGGAACGTGGGATAAGCCTATTGATTGGATTTCTACTCATATCAGCCAAGAAATGAGGCTATTACAATTTACTGAAGGTGAGATAGATCATGTACGTAGGTCTTTACCAAATGAGTATAAACGTGAAGCTCTAGCTAGAGATAGCGGAGTGCAGTTGCACCCCGATTTAGACGAAACTATCAATATAGGTTTCAAAGACATAGAACATTATAAACCAGATGAGTTAGTAGATTATGTACAGAAAGCAGATGATGCAGAGAAATTATTAAAAGACCGGTTTAAAACCAAACTTAACAATCTTGAACTTAATAAAGAACGTGCTATAGAAATAATTAAAGAAAAACAGATACCATACACACCAACCACACCACAAAAGAAAGACGTTATATCCACAATAAAACCAAATCCAGATAATACAGGTGCTGCATATAGGGCCGCTGTTGATGTCTATAATACACTATTAGAATCAAAATATGATGATTATTGGAAGAAACTAGCCGAAAAACTAGAAGCCTATCCAATAGAAGATAAAGAACAGGATAGAGAGGTAGCACGTTATATCAATGGTAAACTAATAGCTTTAGAATCTGAATGTAGAATGCTTGCTTCATTCACTGATGATAAGTATGCTCAAAATATGCTACATTGGTTTAGAACGTTAGTCTTAGAGGATAATTATGGTAAACATGCTGCCGCTGTAATGTCAAAGATAAAACCAAAAGGTGAGACTACTAAACCACGTCCTTTAACACGTGAACGTGTTGGAGACATCAAAGAAAAATACTGGGAATGGATGAAAGAATTTGGTGAAGGTATGGAACATAGCGCATGGTGGATTGGTGTAGCTGACATATGGGATAAAGAATATCATCAACCATATAACGCCGATAGACGTAATAGAGAAAGTCCTAAACTATCAGAAACCGCATTCGGTAGTAGCTCTGATGAAGAGTAACAAACTTATTTATTTTAGTTAATATCTATTCACAAGTAACAATATGAGTACAATGCAGCGTACGTACGTAATAGCAACAATGATAGCCGCTGTATTAATTACAGGATTGGTTATAACGACACCAATGGCATCAGCATTAAAAGATATTATCATTAATATACCAGCAGGTAAGCAAGGCAAAACAGGACCACAGGGTCCACAAGGCGAACAAGGCCCAATGGGACCGACTGGCCCACAAGGACCAGCCGGAGAACAAGGACAGCAAGGAGTCCAGGGTATCCAGGGTCCAATGGGACCAGCAGGTACAGGTTCAGGTAACGGAACCCAAGGACCAGCAGGCCCAGTAGGTCCAGCCGGACCAGCAGGGGCTAATGGAACTGAGGGACCAATGGGTCCACAGGGTCCAGAAGGTCCACAAGGAATACAGGGACCTCCAGGTATTAATGGAACGAATGGATTGAATGGTGCAGATGGCAAAGATGGTGTAAACGGTACTAATGGTAACGATGGTGCACCAGGTGTAAATGGCACTAATGGAAAGGATGGCATCAACGGTACAAATGGTATTGACGGACAGAACGGTAAAGATGGTACTAACGGTCAAGACGGTGCCCCAGGAATCAACGGAACTGATGGAGCTCAAGGCCCACAAGGTGAGGTAGGCCCACAGGGAGCACAAGGTGAAGTTGGTCCACAAGGCCCAATTGGTGAAACAGGTCCACAAGGACAGCCAGGCGTGAACGGTTCAGATGGTGCTGTAGGTCCAGCAGGGGCTAATGGTACACAAGGCGAACAGGGTCCGCAGGGTATCCAAGGTGAGCAAGGTCCAGTAGGTCCAGCAGGAGCAAACGGAACACAAGGTATTCAAGGCCCTGAAGGTCCACAAGGTCCAGCAGGAATTAATGGAAACACTACCATAACATTCGTTTGTCCAAGTGCAGTAACCGTAGACGTTAATGGTACCAATCAGACATTTACTGTCGTAGATTGTCCAGATACAAATCCAGTAGTTAGTCCAGGTAATGAAACAGGCTAATAACCCCTCTTTTTTTAATTTACATATTATAGTCTTTGGAGATATCAAATATGTCTTGTAAACACTGCTACCATATGTTTAATATTGTTGAATCTAAAATATGTTGTATATGTGGTAATAATTATGATCCATGGGATAAGTTATGAAATATATAAAATGTGATATATGTAATGAATATGTAGGTGATTCAGGATATCAATTATATTTACGTACGGGTATTATAGGTACACCAAAAATTGAAGATTTATGTATAGGTTGTGGCTATTGGTTATTAAAGTTATTAAAAGCAAGAAGGAATGAGTTTAATATTTCAATTGATGAGGTAATAGAACTGAGTAAGGAGTCAAAATAACCATGAACTGCTATCGTTGCCACCATGTAATGTATGAACGTGCTTGTAAAATAATATGTCCTAGTTGTGGCTATATGTTAGATTGCTCCGACTCTTAAGTTAGTTACTATCTATCTATAATGAATATTAATTGTAATAATTTGGGTAATAAGTCTCAGGTAGATATAGATCGAGTACTTTATGATATACGTCAACTAAAGGATAGAAATAATACAGATAGGCAAATAATGGAGATACTAGGTATTCCGATACCGACTTACCGAAGATACGTTGCCAAAATTCATAAATTAAATAAAGAAGCGTGGTTGAGGTTAACACAGAATGAATATGAAACTGAATTATTAAAGTTAAGGGAATCATTAGAAGATACCTACAGAAAAGCTAAAGCGTTATCTGAAGATCCAAATAGAGATCCAATGGAAGTATTAGAATCATGTAGTGCTAAAGATGATGCTCGTTTAAGCATTGTTACCTTATTGACGGAAGGGCCTGAGATGATTAGAAAGGTAGAGGGGTTATTATCTGAAAACAAGAAAAAGAGAAAGATGGATACTCAGCGAGAAGATCAAGAAGAAGTTACTGCTACATGATGATTCAGGATCTAAAATACGCTCTAATGTCGGTGGGAATAGTGGGAATAATAACAACGGTAACTGTAATTACGACACTTTTAGTGATAAACCTTTTTACTGTTGGGACATAAAATATTTAGGTAAAAGAGATTGTTGTTTTAATCACATCATAGGACTACCTGTAAACGAAAAGACAGGTAAAACAAATCCATTTTTTGATTACCAATATGATTTATACGAATTATGGGAACATCAAAAACTAATATGGATAAAGAAGGCAACTGGTTTAGGCATTAGTGAGTTCTTTCTAAGATTAATGGCGTGGCTATCGCTACGTGACGACTCTTTTAAAAGAAGGCAGATGTGTATAATTGTAGGCCCTAATCTAGATTTAGCAAAGAAACTGATAAGACGTTTAAAATCTCTATTCTATGATTTTCCTAATATCTTTGAAAGAGAAACAGAATACGCTGTAGAGTTAAATGGAGTATTAATCCAGGCCTATCCATCAAACAATTTAGGTAGTTACAGATCACTAACAGCACCTATATTTATTTTCATGGATGAAGCAGACTTCTTTAGACCAGGAGAATGGACAGATGTTAGAGATACGTCAGAACGTTACATTGCAAAAAGTAATCCTTGGATAATAATGGTATCAACCCCTAAAATACCAGGTGGCCTATTCGAACAGATAGAGAATGAGAGTGAAGAAGATTGTATCTATAAACGCAAATACTTACCATATACAGTGGGAGTTGGAAAGATATATACTCAGGAAGAGATAGACAAAGCCAAGAGGAGCCCGAGCTTTGAGCGAGAATATAATTTGCAATACGGCTATGGACTTGGGAACGTCTTTCTTCCTCCTGAGATTGATTTTTGTACACAGATAAAGTATAATCCTTCTCGTATCAATCATTCATGCCCTATAAGTATGGGTATAGATCCTGGATTCGGTTCTAGTAAGTTTGGCTTTTGTGTACTCATGTTAGAAGATGATATAATTAAGGTTGTGTATGCAAAAGAATTTGAACGGCCTAAATATGAAGATATGTTAAACCTATCAGTTCAATTAAAGGGAACATACAAGCCACAGCGTATCTATGTAGATGGAGCTAAACCAGACTTTATCAAATCATTGAAAGTACAGGTACGAGAACCATCAGATTATGATGCTATTATAGCACAAGCAAAACATGATAAGATTGATTATGAGTACAGAATGAAGGTAGTACCAATTAACTTTAATGAATGGGGTAAAGAATTGTTAGGTAGATATCAGAATGTAGTATCTAAGGGTTGGTTTGCTATCTCACCAACAGAACATAAAGAACTTGTAGTACAGATGAGGATGGCTAAAGCGAAAGAGAACGGCAACCTTGACAAGGAAGAAACTGCTAATTCAACTTATGATGTGTTTGATGCTTGTAGATTGGCCTTAAAGCAGTTCAATATGCCTAGAATGTAACAATTGTATAGAACATTCTTATCGTCATTTGTCGGAACGTTCCGAAGAACTATTGTCTATAATATTGTTCTATGTAGTCTGAAAGAGTAGTTACCATATTGTAATATAAATAATTATAGCTATTGCGAAATAGAAATCATGTCCTATAATAATAAGACCCCGATAGGGTAGGCGTGGTACTGACGCCTCGTTCCGATCCCATTTCCCTCGTCTATACGGCTTAATATAGACGTCCATGAAGAGTATGGTTCTGATGCAAACTTTGGTACCCTCAGAACTCCCTATCGATACGCCAATTTAGTTACCATATTGTAATATAAATAATTATAGCTATTGCGAAATAGAAAAGATATTACATTTATCGGCTTTAGTAAAAAAGATAGAGACGTAAAATATTATCATTGTTCAATACATCAAGGTTCTCGACTTATTCCATATACTGGAGAGGAAGGTCTATATCTTTGTGTTGAGTGTGGTATACCTTACAATCCTAGTGAGGTTAAAAGTGATACTCATATTACTAGCAAGTTTAGCACAATACAAGGACAGAAAAAAGTCATAAGTGGTAAAAACAGACATGACAAAGATAAAGAATATTATGATCAATCAGGCCACAAGTTACCAAAGAACGATCCTGATATTATATCAGACTTAACAGCAGGACATACAATTGTTAGTTATCATACCACAGAAGATTTAACTAAAGATAGTAGTAAAGAATATAGCTACGTAAGGAAACGATAAATTATGAAGTTAATACAATCATATATTAAATTAGATACTCGCTGTTGTCCTAAGTGTGGTAAGATGGATAATGATATTCTCTGTAGTATGTGTAGATTTTGTGGTGCTTATTTAGATGAAACAGATAACTAAGAAAGATGGGATGTATCGTATATTTGATTGTGAATCTAAAGTTGTAACTGTTATGTCTAGTGATTGGCATCGCATTTGTATTCATATGAAAGCACCTGATGTATATGTTATTGATGCTTCGGTAGATAATTAATTTAGTAAAGTTTATAGCTTAGTATGTTGTAATTAAATATACTGAACTTAAGCAGACTATAATACCTGCAAAGCTCTGATCTAAATCCGAAAGAGAAGTAGACTTGCAAAATCGAACTTCTCTACTTATTTTTTTACTTCTCATAGCAATATTTCACTAACTAGTCAATTAAGATTATATAACAAATGGCAACAATTCTTGGGATTGGTTTAGCACTACTAGTGTTAGGCATAATCCTAGTAGCTGTCGGATACTTGGTAACTGCATCCGTAGGAATACCTCCTAACTTGGTTAGTTTGGGTTGGGTTCTAATCGTAGTGGGCATAATCCTAATAATAGTAGGGTTAGTGTTTCCTCGAGCAGTTCCTTAACTTTTTTTTCTTTTCGCTTTAGTTCTCTCGTGTATTTTTTAGTTTTCCTATATTGTATAATTGCCTATTGATACTTCCAAGTTTATCCGTTATTTAGAACGTCATAGTAAACAATCCGCTTCTAGTCCTCTCAATAAAGAGGAATATAAACCAGAAGAGGCCTTAACTAATCTCTCTAATCACTTTAAATCACAACTAAAAAGCGGTGCAATAGATAGTATCAAATCTGTTGAAGATAATTATTATATCAATAAAGATCCATATACCACTTCTAACAAGATACAATTTGAAGAAGCATTTAGAGCAGATGGTATTGTACGTAGAGCCCTATTAAGAAAGGCTGATTTCGTTTTTGCTAAAGGTATCAAGACAGTATTAGATACAATGGATGATGACTTTAGTGATTATCAGAAGAAGCAAGAAGTATTATCCAGTGTATTAGGTAAGGCTGATTACAAAAAAGCAAAATCAGTTATTGATAAGATAAACCGTAAGATTAACTTTCGTCACTACTTAAGGGGTGCATACCTCAATTGTAAAACATACGGCCGTTCAGGACTCTTAAAAGACTATAATGATGCTTCTCCTACATGGCCTGAATATGCACCTACCTCTTTATACATAATGAACCCTAAATTAATGGGCAATGTTTATTGTGATAAAAATAGTCACAAGTTAGCATATATTGAATATAATACTAATGAAAACTCACAATACAGTAATAAGGTATTTTACGAACCAAACGATTTACTGTATTTTACTAATATAGACTATCATATATCTCCAAATACGTTAGGCTATGGCCTTAGTGAGATAGAAGCAGTTAAGGATATTTCAGAAACTAACCGCATTATAGACGAGGAAGATTTTAAAGAAATAGCCTTCTCAATGTGGGCAGGTATAATACTATTCACAATACCAGACTTACATAATGAAACAGAAATTACCAATCTATTAGGTGCGTATAAGCCAGGTGCACCAATGGCCGTTAGTTCCGAAGTAAAGGCCGAGATGTTACAGATTGCCCATGAACTTAATGATTTAATCGAATTAAGAACACAACAAGACAAGCGTATCTTACGTAATATGGGTGTTCCATCATTTGCATTAGGTTTCGAAACAGATGCTAACAGAGCAACAGCACAATTCGTACTACATGCATGGAAAGAAAGTTTTGTAGATCAAGAACGAATGTGGCTTAAAGATATTGTTCAAGCACAATGGATAGTACCACTATGGGCTAAAGCTCTGAATATGGAAGAAGATGAAGTATATGATTTAGATGCTAAACTGACAGCCGAGTTTATCGACTATAACTTTGATACCTTCTCAGAGAATGTAGATGCATGGCTACCATTAGTTCAGAATGGTTACATATCAGTACAAGACTTTCTTGACAAGATAGGACAACCTGAATTAGCAGAGAAATACAAGGAACTAAAGAAAACATTAACTCAACAGGGATTCGTACCATCAGCAGGCCAGTTCAACCCAATGAATAAAGGATTTGGTAAACCTTCTGGGGTACCAAATGATAAGACAGAGAATCTAGGTGGTGGCAATAGTGGTGATAACGCAGCAGGGAGTACGGCTTTATAATGGCAGACTTTGGTGTAAATCGTCAATTTCCAAGTGGAACATTAAAACTACGTAATCCAGCGAATACTTACGACTTAACATTTACCAATCCTCCTATAACATCAGCTCTTAACGCTAAATTTATTGAACCATATAACTATCTTGTATTTCTTGATGAAGATGATGGAAAGTATAAAGCAAAGCATCAGAGCTGGGCATTAGAATCTGAGAACACAACCGCAGAAACAGTACTTCAATATGCTATTGATAATGCAGATAATGGCGGTACTATTGGTATAAGACATGCAATGGATGATTGGATTGAATTAACAGATTCAATAAGTCTAGTAGATAAGAACGTACATCTTACAGGTGTTCATGATAATTATGTCAATTTAGCGGCCAATGGTGCTAATACATGGGGTGGCACTGTTATAAAGAAAAACTATGCAACAGCAGAACCACTGATAGATATGACCAATACCGCCTTTATGGTAAACAGTCTCTCCAACATGCGTATTATCGGAAACTCTACATCAGGAGATACAGGAGTTAAACTTTATTTTGGTAGAAAGAATATATTTAATAACGTTTCTGTCACAGGTTTTGATACTGGCATAACTGCCGGCTCTTGGGTAGGCTGTGATATCTATAACCTTAGAGTAAGTGAATGTTTAACTTATGGTATTCATACTGCTACATCAACTAACAAATGCAATACTGTTAAATTCTTTGGTGGTGGAATAAGGGCCAGTCCTACTAATTTCTATGCTGATGCTTCCGCAGTAAACGATATGCAATTTTTTGCAACTGAATTTGAGGGTGATAGTACCGGATTTGTCCATTCAGTACAGATAGAGAGTGGGGCTAATGGTATATTATTCTCTGGTTGTTCATTTGAAAAGAACTCACAAACCACGCCAGTAATAGTTTATGATGGAGGTAATAATAATACATACTTCAAATGTCGTTTTGATTCAGATGTATCTTATACTCCGATAAACTTTAGAAGCACATCTAAAAACAATAGTGTGATTAATTGTTTCTTCCAAACTAATACCAGTTCTACAACTTCAACAGTATTAATAGACGCTAGCGCAGTATCAACTAATTTCATTGGTAATATGAAATCCACAAACACTACTGGTACTGTAACATTAACAGATAATGGAACATTAACCACCAAACTTGGTAATAGTCAGATGGGTTCGACATGGAACGATAGAGTACCATCTGGTATAGAATTAGGTAGCAATGGATTGAGAATAGTAGAGATTAGCAGTACTGTCGCAGGTTTCAGAGATACGACTAACAGTAACTACAGAAGTTTATCAGTAAACCGTCTTGGTTGTGCGTCATTAAGTGCACAGAACCAGGTAGATACTATAACTATGACTTCATCATTATTTAATCCACTAGTTCCGGTGAAATTCGAGGATTATGAAGATTTTAAGACAATAACAATACCATCTGATCCTGCTTCTACATATCTAAGAATGTACCCAAAAGCAGCAGATGCTAATACCGATAGCATGTATTTGAAAGCAAAATTACAAGGTGCAGTAGCGGAGTTTAACTTTTTCCCATGAATCAGGAGTTTAATATCTAATGGCAGTATCACAATTAGTCGGTGGTAGGTTTATCGGCACATCGACAGAGAGAGGTTCTTTCACTACTACTAACTTAAGGACTGGTTGGATTTGGATAGAAAGCGATACATTCCTTATGTATTATTGGAATGGCTCTACATGGAATTTATCTACAACAAAAGCAGTTACAGAAACACTAACCAATAAAACATTAACCTCTCCTATTTTCTCAACAATTAGTAATACTGGTACTCTAACATTACCAACTAGCACAGATACCCTAGTCGGTAGAGCAACGACAGATACTTTGACTAACAAGACGTTAACATCACCTGTAATATCTTCAGTATCTAATACTGGAACCATAACATTTCCTACAGCCACAACCACATTAGTAGGTAGAGATACTACAGACACCCTCACCAATAAGACATTAACAGCTCCGGTTATATCTACAATATCTAACACTGGAACTGTTACATTATTTACTGCCTCTGATACTGTAGTAGGAAAGGCCACCACAGACACTCTAACTAATAAGACCATAGACGCAACTGCTACTGGTAATGTAATTAAACATTTTGTGGCTTTTGGTGGTGCTAGAACACCTACTTTCGGAGCAACGGCTTATCAAACATTATTTCAATCTAGTGTTAGTACTGCATCTGGAACAGAGGCAAATGTTTCATTACCGCTTTATGCAAATTTCTATGTTACAAAGTTTAGTGCAAAGATAACATCAACTAATTCGTTAAACGGTAATACTGTGATATCATTTAGAGATGACGGCGCAGATGCTACTGGGGCCACATTAACATTCGCAAGTACTGATACAGCCGCAGGTACGTTGAAAGAAACCGGTGCACTAACCGCTACAGTTGCATCAGGTTCATTAGTCGATTTTAAAATAGATGCAAGTGCAAGCGGTAGTGGAACAGGAACATTTGCGTATTTGGTTCAAGGATTACTTTATTGACCATATTCTTTATGACCTAGACAACCATCCTCAAGACATTCATAGTATGTATTTTCTCCTTGTTCCACGACTAAAACCATCTCCTTAGTACACCTATAACATTTCATTTGTTTAGTTCTCTATGCAATTAACTTAGCTATAGCTTTTGCTATTAAATGCCGACTGTCGATACTTCCGGAACTACTACGGCCGATGGTACTGAACAAACACTTGGAGATAGAACGGCTAACAAGTATTATTCCGCTCATGTAGATTTACAATTAATGCAGGCTAGCGATATTACTGTTTTAAAATTATATATTAAAACTCTTACTACTTCAACAGCAGCGTTATATTGGACAGAGACTTATAGAGATGCTCAAACTACTCCAGTAATATTCATACCGCCACAACCTTCTGCGTGGGAGTGGAAATTAACATTACAACAAACTGCAGGTACTAATCGTGATTATGATTGGTCTATCTACAAAGTTTAGTTCTCTATTCTCGTCTAACCATTTCTTTCATTATTAATGTCGATAGTAGAAGGTTCTGGAGTATTTATTTGTACTAATGATTCACATAAAACTACATACAAAACTACAGATTTAGATAAATTTAATGAGCATTTAAAACAAAAAGGTCATACCGTTACTGGTAGCGCACCATGTGCTATCTGTGAGACTCAAGTTACTTTTAAAGATTTACCAACTGGCAAAAAACCAGTTTGTGCTGATTGTAAAAAGGAATTGGTAGCCTAATGCATAAGGGCTATTGTACCGCTAAAGTAAGACACTATACTGGTAATGATGTTAATGGTAAACCAACTTATACAGAATGGAAAGAATTAGCGCATAACGTTCCTAATCTATTAACTAATGCAGGTAAAGATCTTTTACATAATTATGGATATATCTATGTAGCAGGTGATACAGTAACTGCAGTAGGAGCTAACTTTATTGCTCTCACTGAGGCCACGATTACACCAGCCGCAGGCGATACTTCGTTGAGTTCGGAGATTTCCAGTAATGGATTGAGCAGAGCGGCTGCGACCACCAAAACGCACAGTTCAGGGGCTAATACAAGCGTTATAGCTAAAACATTTACTGCTTCTGGTTCTTTTACCAGTGTTCTAGCAAGTGCATTATTCACCGCTTCTAGTTCTGGAACAATGGTACATGAAGCAAACTTCTCAACTGGATCTGGAACTCTCATAAGTGGCGATCAGTTAGCCGTTACATGGACGATTACTTTAAGTTAGTAACGAACATGTATGCCTAATTTTAATTTTCCAACATTAGGCCACACTCACGATTTAACGCCAATTGTTTCAGCTCTCATAGATGAGTTAGTAGCAGAATTTATTACTGTCTCAGAAACATTAACCTTTAATAAAAGTCAAGAGCGTGATTTATCTGCTGATGTTATAGCCATTGGTGAAACTCTAGGTTTACAGGTCTTTAAACAAACACAGTTAACTGAAACCGTAACAGTATCAGAAGCACTAGCCAAAATAGCGACTAAATCAAGGCCATTATCTCAGACTGTAACTAGTGGTGAATCTCTAGCAAGAGCAACAATAAAGGCTAGAGCATTAGCACAGACAGTATCAGTATCAGAGGCAACAAATCCAGATAAGATTGTTCCTAGAGCGTTATCTGATACTATTAGTGTATCAGAGGCCTTAGCACGTATTTCTATCAAGGCTAGAGCGTTAGCACAAACTGTTAGTATATCCGAAGCACTAACATATGCTTTCATTAAAGCAAGAGCATTAACACAAACAATATCAATATCAGAAGCTCTATCTAGAGTATTAACTAAAAGCAGGACAAAGACAGAAACTATTACCGTATCTGAAGATTTATCGTTAGGTGGTAGAATATCTAAATCATTATCTGAAACAGTTAGCGTATCAGAAGCTATAGCTATGGTAAGAAATAAAGCAAGGGCTATAGCTCAAACGGTAACAAGTGGCGAAACTCCTTCTATAGACATGCGTGTGAAGGGTAGGACATTAACACAAACAGTATCTATATCTGAATCATTAACTCGTATTTCTACCAAAATTAAATCATTATCAGATAGTATAGGAGTGTCAGAGGCCTTAGCACTAGTTAGAAGTAAAACCAGAGCACTAGCCGAATCAATAGGAGTTAGTGAAGCATTAGCAAGAGTTAGAACAAAGGTAAGGAATAACTCAGAAACTATTAACGTATCAGAATTATTAGCACGTGCTACCATTATGGCTAGGGGTCTATCTGAAACTGTTACAACTACAGGAACACCATCATTACCTAAAACAATTGTAAGGGATATAGCACAATCAATATCTTCTAGTGATAGCGTAGTATTAGGTAGTGTACGAGATATGGCTATATCAGAAACTATTAGTGTAGTTGATGCGGTAGTTAGACATAACCTACAAACAAGAGCACTAGCAGAAACAGTAACAAGTGATGATGAGGCCAGTAAGATTAAGACATATGCACCAACAGATACAGGCGGTGCTGGTGGTGTTGCTATGGACAGATGGGAATTTAGATTAGATAACGCAGGAGTATATCATCGTACAAAGAGAAATATCATAGGACAGAAAAAGGTGGGCGGTAATACTTGAGCCGTCGGAACGTTCCTACAGTTAACCATAAGAATGTTATAGAACAACGTTCACAGTTAGAGGATGAATTACAATATCGTCTTAATAATGTCATAGAGAGAATAAAATCAAGAGATATAAACCAAATATCTACCGCTCAATCTCTTTATAATGAAGAAGTAGAAGGCCTATTAAGAAAGACAGCAACAAAAGCCTATGATTTAGGTGCTGATAGTACTGATGCTAAACTAAACTTATTTCATATGACAGAAGATGAATTATTAAAAGAACACCAGCATGTAAACGAATTAGTAACACAATATAGTCCTAGATTCTGGAGAAAAGTAGCAAAGGTTATTCATAGGAATGATGTTCTATTACAAAAATATGATTTTGTACCAAGAAGTCCATTAAATTCTAACTATATGGCTACAAGTACTGCAGTTGGATTAATTACTAGAGCTATAGCCATTGGTACTATTGATAAACTCATTCTATCTAAAAATATATCTCCTAACCTAAAGGGTGCGGCAATAGATACAACAAAGAATCAATTAGAATGGGTTGCTACACTAGATAATAATACTTGTGATGTTTGTGCAGAATTAGACGGACAGTTATTTGAAGAAGATGATCCAGATATGCCTATTCCAGGTGAAGCGTGTGAAGGTGGCGATAATTGCCGTTGTTTCTATGATGTTATTCCAGGAGAGGAAGCAGATTTATCTGATGTAGAAGAAGAACCAGATATTACTGCTGAAGAGTTTTAATTAATTGTAATGTCATAAGTCCAGCAATTACCGCTAGTAATCCGGCACAAGAATAGCCTAGTATAACTTCTGGATAATAAGTCCATCCGAAGTATTTAGATCTAAAACTAGGTTCACCGCCACCAAAAGCAGCATCACTAAAATATTTCATTAACTATAACCACGTTCTATTTTGCATTGTTCGCATACTTCTGAATCGTCATTACTGGGAACGTCATTATGACACCATTGATAAAAAATACTTTAGTCATTGAGGAAAACATTTAGGACAATACCCTAACATATAACCATTTTCTTTTATTACTGTCAATCTAATTTCTCCAAAATCTTCTAAGTTATACTTTGCTATATTACCACATCTGCAAGCTAAATAAGCTTCAGTCATTTCTTACTCTTATTTACAAACAAAGTATTACTTAAGCTTTCTATTTTATTAAGTGCTATCCATGCCCTCGCTTGTTCCTTCTTAAAATCTTCTTGTTCCCACTGTGCTTTCTGTTCCAAGAACTCTTTAGAACGATATTGAGAATCACACGTTAACTTGATACCACCTAACGTTTTCTTGGCTAATAATGAATTTAAATTAACTGAATTATCATCTTTCATACGCCATGTATAATGATTCATATGATATTTTTGTTTGTTAGGGTACTTATGTATTCGTATATACTTTTGCCATGTTTCCTTACATACAGGATTAGCACTACACTGCCATGATGGATCAATCCAGAACCAAAGATAATATAACATTTCTGGTTCGTTATATACCTCTTGTAGTTCACCGTAGAACTTATTCCAGTTTTGATGTTCTGGATGTATGAAATCATCACTATCCATTACTAGAAGGTAATCAGCATCACTAGAATCTAAATAGGCTTGTCTTTTCACTAACTGAGTATCTTGTATTTTTATTATCTCGACATTATGATATTGTCTTAATACTGAATCAGTTAAAGGAATAGAATAATCCAATTCATGCTTAAATTCATTAAACCTACCATCTACAAGCCATATTTTATTTACATGTTTATGAATAGAATCTAATGTTCTTTTTAATTCGTAAACTTGCTTGTGAGTAGTAATAAAATAACTTATACCTACATCTAACTTAATCATCGTAGGGCTCGTTTTGTTTCTGTAGTAAATTTATGTTTAATTTTGGCATTTTTATCATATACAAGCCTGTTAACAATAATTGGTTCAGCCTTAACCCAAAACGTACCACCGGTTATAATCTTATCACCCCAAAAAACACCATATTCCCCAAAATGGTTTTGAACTATTTCTCCAGGTTCGAACTTTTCTTTCTTCTTACGCTTCAATAGTTTAGTTCTCTACTCACATTTATAAATATATTAAGTTCGTGCCGAATAACGAAATTTTCGAGGATAACGGTAAGTTCTACATTAAAGCGTTTCTACTTGATAGTTCAACCAATTTAAACCAATGGGGTGTTGATAAAACAACATTAGAGGCTAACATACAAACCTATGTTGGTAAACCATTAGTATTACAAGACGATTTTGAACATCCCAATAGTGGAGATTCAAACTATGATCATACTCTACAATATCAAGAAAAATTTAGAATAGGTAACATCATAGACGTAGTAAACAAAAACGGTATCTATTCAGCAATTATTGAAGTAACAGATAATACAGCAAAGGAAGCGTTTAAGGCCGGCAATCTTCCATTATATGTTAGTCCTCAATTATTCCATGATGGCGTAGGTGTAGAACCCGATGATGCAGCCAAGACATGGCGTGGTACTCATCTAGCAGTTGTTAAAGAACCTGCGTTTGGTATTCTTAAGGCGAGGGTTGAAGGTCAGTGCTCAGGTTCTCCAGTAACTTGTTTAGCACAATTAAAGAAAGCATCGATAGAGAAAACACATTGTAATTGTGTAAAACAGGCTATTAGAAATTATAAAGAGTCAGAATTAAAAGAAGCGGAATTAAACCAGTACAAAAGCGTTACTGTTAGTTCTCTATTCCAAAATAATCCGAATAAAAACAAATTGGATAGTCCAAGTAATAATGCTATTCCTCAAATTTCTAACGAAGATTTTGAGAAGATCCAAAGAGAACGTGACGAACTTAAAGCGAAGGTCGCAGCTCTCGAAGGAAATAATAACAAACTAATCGAAGAAAACAAAACAGTATCCGCATCTCTTGACTCTCTAAAGGGAGAATATAGAAAGGATAAAGTTGCTTCTTTACTGTCTAACGTATTTTACAAGACAGATGAAGAGCGAGCACAGAACATAGAGGCTTTTACTAAATCAGGTATGACATATGAAGAGATTGAACGAGTAACATCACCATTGAAAAAGGCAAGCGTTTCACAAGAAAGTAAACTTCCAGTGAAGAGCGCAGCAAGCGAAGATAATTCTAGCGAGTTGCCTTATTGGGTACAAATCGAACAATCAATTACCGGAGGTAGTGCTTAAGAATGGTCACTACAGGTAGAGTTGCAGGAGATTATGAACCACAAGGCGCAGTACTGATACAATCTTCAAAAGGTACTTCAGCAGCAATTGTAAAAGGTAATGTTTGCACAATCACTACCGGTAAATTTAACAAGGCAGCGGCAACTGCTAATCTAGTAGGCCCGTTTCTTGTAGCAACTAAAGCAGCAGCAACAGCAGATACCACAGTTCAAGGAATTATCAAAGGTATTGTATATGTCAAAGCGGAAGGTAACATAACTGTAAATGCACTAGTTGCAACTTCGGGATCAACCGCAGGTTCAGTAGCAGCATATACAGCAAGTTCACAAAACACAACCACACCAACTGGCACACAAAATATCAATGCAGCGGCTGATTTTCAGCGTGTTGTCGGGATATATTTAGGCCATGAAAACGAAGGCGATGGTAACACAATCCCAACAGATGCAGTAGACACCGACGACATTAGGATACTGTTATTCCAATAGGAGATATAGAGATTGACAAATAATTTATCAGTTCAAGAAGAAATCAGAGCATTCGAGAAAAAGGGTGCTAAAAGTCTCTGGTTTAATCCTGCTAAGACGTGGGAACAATCAGATAATGGCGCATTAGTTAGACCAAGAACTTTTCACTTTGGTGAAGAGAGTAGTGTAAGTTCAGCAATTGGTAAAGCTCCAACATGGGGTGAACCAGCATACGATATGAATCTTGCAGAAGCAGGACACGCAGCAATCAAATCAGGAAGCACAGATTACGGTAAAATAAAAATAGACCCATACTTGGGTGAATGGCAAAACATTGCTCATGAATATCATGATATACTAAACAAGGCAATCAAGAGTGGTTCAAAGAGTGTATTGAAACAAGCAGGTATAGGTATGGCTGCAGACTTTTCCGCAGTAGACCTTATCAATGTAAGTGCTACAGTCTTAGGAACAGAACTAAGAGACTTTGTATTAGAACAAGCAGTAACCGAAATTGCAGTACCAAACCTTACAGTATCTATTGATACATGGACTAGATTCCTTGCATCACAGAACATAGGCGAAGGTGTTCCTCCAGTTACCAAGATAGGCACACTGGCGAGAGCGACTTATGATTTGCCAAAGGACGGTGGCGCAGTAGCTTTAACCTTTGAGGCACAAGCAAGATCAAGCCATGACTTGATGAGAATGCATATCGACAACTTGGTAAGCGATCTCAGACGAATAAAGGCAACAAAGATTGCAACTGAAATAGAAACAGCAACCGATGTTACAGGTGAGGATCTAGGAGCAAGTACTAGTGGTGTATCTGACAAAGTACCAAACGAAAAGATTGGTGCAGTAATGGATACCATCATCAGCAACAACGGCAATCCAGATACTTTTGTAAGTCATGACAAAGTATTTAGAGAATATCTAGCCAACACATGGACAGCAAAATACACACAATCACCAGTACAGACAAGCACATTCTCAAACGCTAAAGTGATTACAAACCCTCCAGGTCTGCCAGGAATTACGTGGTATATTGATAACTCTAAGACGAGTACGATATTATCAATATATGACAAACGAGCAATCGTAAAGTTCCAGGGCCCAATAAGGACAGCAGTGGTACGACTCGACATGGAGGACGTGGATGCCTTCAGGATCTTTGATTTCAATTATCCGAAGTTGATCCAAACTAGTAAGGCCAGAGATCTTACTGGTGAAACTGCTTAGTAGTAACGATCTAAGCACAAAACTCCTTATTTTTAATTTCTTTCCAAGTTTCTTTTGAATGACATGATATACACAATTCTATAGTATTTGCTAAAACATTATTATCATCATATTTGATGTGATGCATATGTGTCTTCGTTACGGTTCTTATTCTACCATAATAATCAATATAAATATCTCCAATCCTTCTATTACATATCTCACATTTCCCTTTTCTAGGATTCTCATTTAAAACTACATCTTTTCGTTTATAACTAATTTTATACACTCTACACTTCTCAGTAATAGGATTCCAAACATAAGTCGCATGACAGCTATGGCATAAGAAATGACCATCGTGGAGATGCCAACACTCTTGACCTTTTTTATTAATATATGTCGTAGTGGTGTCGCAAGCAGCACAGACATGTGGAATATTCTGTAATTTGGTATACTGATTGCCCATTTGTTTAGTTTCTTTATTTGTCTGTCTATAAATATATTTATTGACTCAACTAATTGATGGTTTTACCGATAGCCTACAGGCTATATTAAATGCTAGACCAATAGAACCAGAACTAGATTCAAAGGGAAATCCAAAATCGATAAACTGGAAATTGATTTTAGACAATGCTAAAAGTGGTGGCCCTGTTGCTACTGCTGAAGTACTCGGATGGGTATATGAGGTAGAAGTTCTAAAGTGTAGAGTATCAGCAAAGAAAGTAAAGGAAGTTCCAAGGACTCCAGAAGAGTTAGTAAAATCTAGTGCTGTTGTAAAGAAAGAAGATGAACAGATGCCAGGCTTTAGACAAAAGGCGATTGATGCGGTAAAACCTAATGTGATAAAGGACAATGATACAAAGTTTTCAGAAGAGAAGAAACCAATGGCTGATTCAAAGAAATCAGATAAACCAGAAATGGAAGATCTGAAAGCAAAGACTTACGAGACAAAGAAACCAACCACTCTTAAGAAATAACTTTTTTCTTTCTTTTATTTAGTTCCTACATACATAGTTACTAACAATAGATTATTGAATAAAGAGTTACTACAAAAGTACAAAGACGCAGACTTTGAATATAATATTGATCTACACCCAAACGATAAGAATGAGGCTGTATTCTTTGAAAAAGTAAAGGTAGCAAAGAAACCAGTTATTCATAATATACATAAAGTTGTTAGGATAAAGACAGCATCAGGCGAGCACGTCTATTATCATGAAACTCTAAAATCAAGAGACTATCTAGATAACCTTATAGATCATAGTAGGGTAGTAGGAAAGTATGAAGATCCACAGTTTACAAGTTCAGTAGATCCAAGCACAAGACAACCAAGAGTAACAGAGATACAGGGATTTGAAACTAAATACGAGATAACATGGACACCTAATATCATTGATGTATGGCTTTCACAGGAAGGATTTCAACTAGATGATGATTGTGGTTTTGTGATAAAACAAGGCGGTAAAACATATGGTGGTTATACATACGACCAATTCTGTAATTCAAGTTATGAAGATTTAGTAACTCTCGGTAAATATGGTACTCTTTCACCTGAAGGAATACAAAAAGAAATTAATAAGAGGAATAGGCAAAATGCCGGCTAAATTAAAGAACCCTGCTAGTAAACATTCAGGTTTTAACTTTAGCCTAGATGGTAGAGTTAAAGACCTGTTAGATAGTGAAGCGGAACTAGAAAACATTTCTGTATCTTCTCTTTTGAATAAGATACTCAAGTTACGTTACGGCATTGTTAATTGAGCAATTAGCTAATTCAATGGCCTTCGTTACAGGCCTTATTGTTTGTTGTTTGATACTTGTCTATTATATGCGAAAGGATGGAATATCTAGGGAATATGAAGAGTGAGTTATTATTGTGAGATTTGTGGTAAAAAGTTTACTCTGTGGAAGTTTTGGCAAAAAGTAAAGTATGAGAATATAGCGAAAACAATCAGATTACCTGATGGTTCTGAGGGTACATATTATTATAAACGAGTTTATCATCCTAATTGTCTAGAAAAACTGACTAAATGATATAGTTCCCTATTCTAGCAAAATGATACACGACCCCATATTAATGCGAAAACGTTTCTTGTGGTCTATAGTATTATGTTTAGCTTGTGCTCTTGTTCTTATTCCTATAAACTTACAACTAATAGATCAAGCAATAAATAGTGCACAGGGAACTAGAATTCTTAACTTTTTTAGTCTAATGTTTGTTGAACTTATTCTTATATTCAGTTTAGCATTTTCTATTGTTAATACTTACTATACGGTTCATCATGAAGAGGGTTTGTTTTTTACTGATAAACTAAAGAAAGATCCAGACATACCAAATAGATATCTAAAAGGTGCGGAAGATAATGGAAATTAATGATATTGCTTCTTGGATCGTACCAGCAATTTTAGGTACTCTTTTAGCTGTATTTGCATATATCAATAAAGAAGGTTTTAGACGGGGTCATAATAAAGGACAATCAGAAGTAACTACTACGGTTCTTGGTAATACTATCAAGGAATTAGAGACTACAAAATCTATGATGTCGGAGTTATCGAGGAAACTAGATATACAAAATGGAATGATTATTAGACTAGAAGAAAGACTTAGGTTCACATGTCAACAAATAAACGACCTCAAATCTAGATTAAGTATGCCTTTAACTAAATTTGAAGATGAACATGATATTAGAGAACGATGGGAATAAATAAATCTAATTATCCCTTAATTTCCTATCTTCTGCTTCTTCTTCAGTATCTTTAAACAATCCTACACCTTCTCTTTTGTCATGTTCTATTGTCTCTATATTACCTGATATGTAAGCCGGATCTGATTTAGCATCTCTACCCCAATAAAATTCTTTCAAAAAATCAACGTCTTTTTTTACTAGTGAAATATCTGAATATATCAATTTTTCTTTATACTCTATCTCTTTAAATATATCTTCTCGTTGTTTCTGCAACTGCATATCAGCATCTCTTTTTGTATCTCTTGCTAATTGTAATACCTGAAAATTAGTACCCCTTTTACCAAAATAGATAGCTCCTAAAGCAGATATAGCTGCAATAACAACACCTGCAGCAACATAATATACATCTTCCAAGTTTTCTAATTTAGTTCTCTACTCAATAATATGAGACTTAACATTTGAATGTTTGAATTAGCAATAATGCAAGAATCGTTCGTAACAAATGCAACTAATTTACTATTAGGATTGATGGTACTATTTGGTACTGTATCAGGTATAGCTATATTCTGGGCTATGAAAGCAAGAAACGCTCTAGCAAAGAACCCATTTCCAAATTCAGATTGGGATGAGAAGGCAGTAAAGATACTTGATGATTACGTACTACCTTTATTCAAGAAAGGACAAGAAGTAGCAGAAGCAACACAAAAACAAGAAGTAAAGATAAAACAATTCGGTGAAATACTCTATGGTATGTTCCCTGAACAAGCAGCACAAATCAAAGATAAATATGAAGTGAAGTTGGTAAACCTGCAAAAAGATATAGAGAATGCAACACAAGGAACAGTAGAATATAATGAGAAAGTGAAGGAATTAGAACAAATCTTATCAGAAATAAGGGGTAGTGTTGGCCAGGGTGCACCGCTTAACCTAACAAGAAGGGATATCCCTTAGATTTCCCTCTCAAACACCGTTGCAATGTGTTTGATTGGAAAACTTCGCCTAATGGTAGAGTAGAATGTTACTGTGCCCTATGTAAAAGATTTGTTTGTGAGATAGAAATCAATGTCGAAGATTTCGATATAAAACAAAAGAAGATCTATCCTTCACCAATGGATGCTCAATACCATCCGGTAAATCTTGCTATGTGGGTTTAATCTAAATAAGCAGTACCATTTTCACTTAATTTAATCATCCTCTTTAATCGCATTGTTTCTTGTTCTTTCCATTTAATCTCTGCTTTTTTTCTTTGTTCTGTAACATCTCCACATCTTCTTATCAATTCAGTGTAATGTAGGATGCATAAATTAATATCCCATCCATCATCTTCTACATGAGGCGCATTATCTAATACAAAGAATGAGTAGTTACAACCGCAAGGATATGTTATCTTATCAACATCTACAGACAATTATTTAGATACTTATTCCTTTTTTAACAACCACTAAGGTAATAAATTTATTATCATGAAAACAAATATTTAACATATCATTTACTTCAAGCCTTTTGAGAGTATAAGTATCTAGTGGAGGTAGATTTTTTGGACACCGTTCACTCATAATTTAGTTCTCTCTTGTTTTTCCTATAATATATAATTTCATTAATGGCGTTTGCTTCTACTACTAAAATCGCTTCTCTAACAGGTAATAAAACCATTACAGATATCAATGGAAATGATATTACTAATACCGCTTTATCTGATGCTGTAGAGGTTGGAGATAGTAGGGTTATTCTAGAAACAGGTGTGTCTAGTTGGACAGCTTCTGATAATGTTTATCCTTCAATTCAACAGGCGGCAAACTTCTTTGGTGCTGATTATATCTTAGGTGAATACTCGGATGATATGAACCAAGGTACAACATTCTATCAAAAGGCCTTGGACATTTGTGCTAGTATTGGAAGGTCAAGTACTCAATCTCTAGTTATTGCTACTAAGGCTTATCGTTCATTTCCTCTCAATGAAGATGCTACTATTTACCGTTCTATTCCTTCTGCAGGTTCGGACAGTCTAGCAGGATAAAAATGGCTAATTGGGTTGTAGCAGGCTTAGGTACTGATCATACTCAGGCTATACAGATTTCAGTAAAAGATTTTATCAGAAATAATTGGAGTCTGACAGGAGAGTTATCACCAGGGAGAATAAAGTTTGGAACAGGTTGGTATGATAGAGATAACCAATATCAAATACATTTTAGACATGACTCACCAGGTACTTCAACACCATATACTTTAGGTGTTAATGGACTACAACAATTCAATGATATAATTAATATTCATTTCTTTGTTACGTCGGGCAAAAGTAATACAGAACCACTAGTATTAGACAAAATGTATAATGAAACTATGAGAATAATTGGTAGTAATAGGACAGGATTAGAAGCTACACAAGGGATATGTGCTATGTGGTTTATTAGACCACCTTATACTTTACCTCAACCAGATAGCATACAAAGTACTTGGCATGGAATAGGTACGTTATCTGTAAAGTATTACAAGTTGTATATCTGATGCACGAGTTTCTATTAGTCCTAGTAGGTATTGCAGGTTTATTCTGGTATGTTATTAGAGAAAAGTTTAGGTGTAAATGTAATGATTAGTTACCCGACCATACCGAAACTAAACGATTTTCTTTCTCTCTAGGTGTCTCATCCATCATTTTTTCTGCTTCATAACGTTTTAACCATTTGATATATTCGTCATGTTTCTGTCGTCTTTCATCACTTCTCAAATGAGGGTCGTGACAAAGTTTAACACTATATAATGTATCTTTTGCTGTTATTGCTTCATCAGTTCCATTTATCGCTAATTGATAATGATGTCCATTAAGGTAGTGAATTTGTGAAGGATAATGAATTAATCGAGGTTGGTCAAGAGGTAACAATAACCTATCTATTTCTGTATAGTTTTTAACACAATACAAATGCTCCTTACTATTGCATATCCTCCTCCGTTCTTCGCTGAATGCTTGCCAATCACAATCATAAAAATATTCATCTGAATCCACCACTAGTAAATATTCTATGCCATACTCTTTACATAAATCTAGATAAATCTGTCTTTTGATATATTCTAATTTATAAGGTGCGTCTATAAGAATTGCGTTAGGATATTTACTAATAATCTTCCTAGAATGATCTGGACTTATAGCAGAATGAGTATCATAATTTTTAAATACCCCATCAATCATAAAACATAAGTCTACATATTTCCAACAACTATCTAATAAACGTTCTAACCCATCATCATCATTGTAAAATACTGTGCCTATTGCTGTAGACATTTCTTTCTCTCATCATTTAGTTTATGATGTAAAGCAGCGTGTTCTCTCTGTGTCATCATTTCTAGATTCTCAATTCTATTATCTGTTTTTATTCCATTCTTATGATGAACTATAGTCCAAGGACATAAACAAGCATTAAGATGTTTTTCCATTATAACTCTATGTTCGGGAAGATACCAGTTTGAACCTTTAGCTCTAGGATTATCACGACACATAATTTCCATATAACCATTCTCCATTTTTCTTCCACCTCTCCATCTCGCAGTTTGCTCTCCTATCTTTCCTCTATTATTATGACCTCTTAGAAATTTGTGTGGATAGCCCCATCTATTAGTCTCTCCTATAAGCTCCCCACATCCACAACCACAGAACACAATAAGTTACTAATCATACTCATATAAATAATTCAAGTTTAGTTCTCTATTTCGTTTTTTAGACTTCCTTAAACATTAATGTCAAATACCCTCACAGGGCCTTGGCAAGTACAAAAGCACCTTTCTTATGTTGAAGAAACAACTTTTGGTACAACTCCAACAAGTCCTACGACAACTAACGCAGGTTTAGTTAATGAATTAACAAATACTACTGAAATTACCGCTAATAAGTATAGAGCTCTAGGTTCTGCTGATGTTGCAGCGGGCTTAAAGTGTGGAGAACTATATTCTTTCTCTGTAAAGTATAATCCAGTTTCTCTAACTTTAGCTAATTACGGCCTTAAACTTGATACCGGTCTTACTGGTACAAACGGTAAATCGTTATCTATGGTTTATTCTATCAAGTTATCCGGTACAGAAAACTATGTTATATTTAGAGGTTGTAAAACTGATAGTGTAGATATTGAGATATCACCAGATTCATTAGATGTAACACAGAACTTTATTTGTAAATCTATATCTGTACCTTCAAGTGCTCATGGTCTTGGTGCTAATACTTCATTCGCTGCCGCTTCTTCAAGTACTCCTCTCTGTGGAACTGATGCTAATTCATTTACTTGGAACTCTACAAGTTATGATCCAGTATCGTTTAAGGTTACAGTAGCACAGAATCTAGAAGCAAGACGAACAGTAGGACAGCAACAAATACAATATCTAACTGCTACTAACAGAGATATCACATTTGATTTAACTATCTCATCATATACGACAACACTACAAACTGATGAAGTTAATATGACTTCAAGAACCGCATCAATCGTAATAGGTGGTTCAACACTTACATTTACTGGTGCTTTCCTTACTAATTATAGCACTACATTATCTGCAGGTGGAAGTGCAACACAAGAAGAATCATACACTGGCTTTGCAAGAGTGCTTACAGTAACTTGAGCAAACAAACAGCTCTTCTTTTAGGACTAGCTCTAGCCTGTTCTATACTCTTAATTGGTGCTAGTTCGGTTAGTGCGTGGAAGTTTGCAGCAGTTGGAGATATAGAATGTTCTGGTTCTGATAGAATATTAAGCATGATAAAATCAAATACTCCAGATGCTAAGAGGGTAATATTATTAGGAGATTTAGGTTATGGTTCTACTTCTAAATGTATTAAAGTTTCTTGTGATAAATATCAAGAGAATTGTGTTCCAACTGTAGGAAACCATGATAAAGCTTCTGATATTAAGAAAGTGTTTGGTAAAGGTGATGGTGTAGGTTGGTATAAACAAAATAATGTAGTGTTTTTAGGTATAAATTCTGAATTAAGTATTAAAGATGTCAAGCCTAAAGTCTTGAATATTCTTAATAGGTTTGGTAATGATTCTAATATATCTTTCATAATTCCATTTCAACATAAACCATTTGTAACAAATCCAAGTGCACATCATGGCGAAGGTGATGCTAAAGGATATAGAGCAGCTCTACTTCCAATATTCAATAATAATGAAAAGGTTGCATTAGTCATGTTTGGTCATAATCATGGATATCAACAATGTACTGTAGGAGATACACACTTTATCACTTCTGGTATGGGAGGAAGAGATCCTTATCCATGGGGTTCTAAGACTGATGATGGATGTACTAATCAACTCTCTGGCGGAATAGGATACCTAGAAGTTGATGTATCGGATAATGAACTTAATTGGAAATTAGTACACACAAAATAATTACTTCTCGTATAGATAGTTACTAACAATACGTTATTGTCAGAAGTACAAAAGACACCTTTCGAAAAGTTCATTGAAAATTATAACCAAGACTATATCATGAAGTGTAAAGAATTAGGACAGAAAAACGAATATGTTCTAGAGGTTGATGGTAAACCAGTTACATTTGTTAGACAAAGATTAACAACAAGAGCATTCAATGACTTAGAAGTAGAACGTAGTAAGACAGAGAATGAGAATATGATGAACCCAACCGATACTATGGAGAATGCAAATAGAACAGCGAATATCTATCTAAAGACAGCACAGGCCTATCTTAAAAATAAAGAGACAGGACAACCAATAACTAAAGAAGAATATATTAATACCATTTGGGAGGATGTGAAAATAATACTAGATTCATGTCATCTTAGGACTATGCTAGGTGTCCCAAATGCGGGCAAGGTATCTGGAACTTAACACAATACGGTAAAGCCAAACTTTCAGATGCCGAATTTGAATTTGCCACTATGCTTAATTTTCTTGAAAAACACTGGATTACTAAACCATCAGATTTTGATGATATAGATCCTGAAACAAAGATGGGATTAATTACTTATCTTGATATGGAATCAAAGAAAGTAGAGAAGGAACAATTGAAAGTCGAAGCTCAAGAAGCGTTATCTAAACTTAAATCAAGGAGTACAGGCCTATAATTGTCAGCTCATGACTTTTCTATGAGTATAACATTCAAAGGAGTCAAAGGAGCACAGGACGCACTCAAGGAATTTGAAAGTATTGTCTCTCAAGATGTAACAGATTTTCTAGATTCAATAGGCCAAACAGTTACCGAAGAAATGAAAAGTCTAGTACCAGTAGATACAGGAGCATTGCAAGCATCTATAGATTATAATGTATCAGGAGATGACTTAACTTTTGAAGCAACAGAATCTTACGCTGGAGATGTAGAATATGGAACTGTCAAGATGGCAGCACAACCATACTTTAATCCAGCAATAGATAGAAACTTGGGTAGTAGTGGGGTATTCGATGAGTTTGGTAAAGATGCTCTATCTAATTGGGATAGGCTGGTAAGTCAATATAAGGATGACTGATATGATTAAGTGCCAATACATATCCTAAATCTAGACCTAAACACATAAAATAATAATCGGTTTGTTGAATTATTGAACAGTCTATAGCTTGTGTCCAATTCTGCGCCACTGGAACTACTAATATAACCAATGAAAGTATTAGTAGTTTGTTCATAATATTTATACAAGGATCTTATACTTAAGCTAATCTTTAGTTCTCATTGTAATTTAAGAATCTATTTAAACATCTAATGGCAGACTTTCCGCTTGAATTCTTATTATCTGTAAAGAACGAAATGGGTTCTGGTCTATCTCAAGCATCAAGCCAACTTAAAACCCTTGGTTCTGAAGCACAATCTGCAGAAAGTAAAGTTAAACAAAGTGGTATAGGTATTGGTGCTGGTATCTCATTAATTACTAGTACTTTTGTCAATACTATTAATTCTGTCCTTGATTTAAAAAGACAATATCAGGATTTAGAAAAGGCGCAAAACAATGTTAAACAGTCGGGTTTCAGTCTTGCTAATGCTCAAGGTAAATTAGAGAACGCTACAATCAATTTAGCATCTGCACAAAAAGGTGGTGGTAAGGCTAGTGCTCTTGACTTAAAAATTGCACATGCTGAATTAGCAAAGGCTATAGATAAGTATGGTAAAAATTCAATACAAGCAGGCAAAGCACAATCAAATTTAAACAAATTAATGGCTAAAGGCGGTGTAGATACTGATAAGGTACAGAAGGCAGAAAACAATTTAGCAAGGGCCAAACGAGGTGTACAAAGTGCCACTATAAATGAGAAAGAAGCCCAGATAGAACTAAAACGTGCTTATGAGGATTTCTATTTACAAACAATACCTACTGCAGTTGGTGTAGTTGGTTCTTTAGCTAGTGCTTTCCAGCTTTTAAAAGGTACTACGTTTTCATTAGGTGGAACATTAAGTAAATTTATAATTCCATTAGCGGGTATATCATTAGCATTCATAGCTATTAAAGATAATATATTTGGGTTTAGAGACTTTCTCCAGAACTTAGGTAAAGATATTGGTAACGCAGTACCAGCACTAAAACCATTCCTAGATTTATTGGAAGCAGTAGGCGAGGCTATCGGTCTTGCTCCTAAGAAAAAAGGTAATAGTATAAACAAGGCTGTTGAAGAAATGAGAAAACAACTTCAGCCTATTATAGACACTTTCAAAAAGATAGTCGATGCGATAATGCAAGGAAATTGGGAAAAGGCTTTTGCTGTCATAAAGAGTGCAGCTATAAAGTTTTGGATGGAATTAAAGAAGGAGGTACCATTCTTTGGTGAAGTAGAATCACTTGTTAACAAACTACAAAACGGTAATTGGAAGGGTGCATTTCTTCAAATAGCAGTAGCGGCTAAAGGAGCGTGGGAGACTCTTATTAAAAGTGTTCCTTTCTTCGGAGGTGTTGATGCCTTTATACAGAACATTCAAAAAGGAGATTGGAAAGGTGCGTTTGACGTAGTAGCTAAAGCTGCTTCAGGTGCGTTAAGTGCAATTTTCGGTGATAAATGGCTAGAAGACACACAGATTAAAATACAAAACTTCATTACTCAATTACAACAGATTCCAGAGAAACTAAAAGCAGCAATGCATGCTCCAGGTGCTACAGTATTTAGTGTAATAGATGCAATGATACCAACAGATGTAAAGAATTTTGTAGTATGGGCTAATACGCTTGTAACTAATGCTATCACCGCTTTAGGAACTGCAATATCAACTAAACTTACAGAGATATCTAAAAACTTTATAGATCCATTTATAGCCAAACTATTTGATTTCAAGACTTGGACAACGGCATTATCTAATCAAGGTACTTCTATGGAGAAGGGAGGTAAGCTTATCTTTGATTTCTTTATGAACTCTATATTTCCAAAAGACCAAAAAACAGCAGCAAACGCTGTATTAACGCAGGCTAATAATCTATTGAACATCTGGAATGCTATTGTAAAATGGTTTGAAACTAATTTACCAGATACGACTAAAGCAGCTGAAGGGTTCGCAAGGAATTTAGTAGCTTCTCTTAGAGCGACTTTCACCGTTCAAAACTTTACAGCAGTAATAGGTAAAATAGTTCAATCAATAAAAATGGCTGTATTAGATGCTGCTGATAAGATAAAGAGTATAGGTACAACTATAGGCCAAATGATTGTTAACGCTATAAGAAGTGTCGTTCTACCATTTCTTAACGCTCAATCATATATTCCAGGCAGTGTATTAGATAAAGCAAGACAACAAGTACAAAACTTAGGGCCTAAAGCTTCAGGGTTTCATGGCCTAGTAACAGGAGCTACCACATTCACAGCAGGTGAGAAAGGATCGGAATATATAGATATTACTAATAGAAGTGAAATGATGAGTAGAAAGAATAGTGGTAATGGTGGTGGAGGCACTCAAGTAATACAATTAGTAGTAGACGGACAGGTATTAGCAAATGTAGTAGCACGTAGAATTAGTACAAATCAGGCGGTATATCGTTGAGTTATGCTAACCACTAACCCCATCTATTGGAAACCATATTTACCGAGAATAGATATAAACAATCTAGCAAATAATACAACATATTATTCATTTGATCCGTTTGCTGATATTACCACTAACAAAGTCGTTTATGCTAGGGTAGATTTAGGTATAGATCATCATGGTAGTTTTGAGATTCAAATAGAAAATAGTAATCAGGGTTTAGATACTACCAACATAAAGAAAGGACAGCGAGTATTTTTCTATGTTAAAAAAGATAGTACGTTAGGATTCAATACATTAATTTCAGGCCTTATTAGAAAAACTGGATACAGTAGGGGAATAGGAGGACAGGCATTATATAATATTTCTGGTAGCAGTACTGCAATAAGATTTAATGAAAGAATAACATATTTTGTTAGAGAGGCTATTAAATTAGCACAAGACAATCTCACAATAGATATCACAGATCCTAACATGAAAGCAGATACCTTACTTCAATCTCTTCTCAATATCACAGAGGCCTATAATGCTTCTACAATTGCATCAGCAAGTGATGTAGAGAATTTTATTCCGTCAATTGCAATAGAGTTTGGGGAACTTCAAGACGGAATTAATGCAATAGAGGATCAAAGTAACGGTGAATGTTTTGTAGGGCCTGATGACTTTGTAATTTTTAGGCATCAATTACAAGCAACTACGGCTGGGAGAGGCTTTGTATTAAAAGATACTATGGGTACCACTGATGATGCCTCTTGGACAGGTTATATTGATGCCACCCCTGAATACTCTGAATCAATTTATAAATCAGATGGGTTTGCTTCAAGATTATATGGAATATTACCAACAGATACAGTACCATCTAATAGAGATGAGATAGGATATCGTTTATCCAGTGGCAGTCCTACTTCAGCCGCTACAACTGTAACACAGGAAATAGCCGCCAAGTTCAGACCAACCCATTCACACTTTCTACCAGGGGATGTATTTATCGTAGGTAGTGAAAACGCATCTGCTGGTTCTACTGCACCATGGATAACACGATATAGAATATGTCTTGATAATGGCGGTGTTCCTGCTAACGCAGGTGGAGTTATAGCAAATATTGATTTTCAGCCATCACAATTTCAATCACCAGTGCCTGCAGCACCAACAGATGAATCATTTGTTGCGGCAAGTGATCAAATATTTTTTAGTTCTGCAAACGCTCGAATAGATTCTTTTGATCTAGATACAACAAAGAATTATTGGCTAATATGTTCTAATGATAATCTTGCTGCAAGCCATCAATTTAATTGGGCTGGTAATTTAAAAACAGGTGCTGTATCTATGGTAAATTCAACTGCAGGCCTATCGACAAATTCGGCAGGAGGTAGTGGATGGGTTGCTTTTGGTGGTGCTACACTTTTAGCTTACGCTCTACCAAGAAGAAGATCGATAGCTTTTGAGTGTTCTGATTCTAAGGCTATAGCAGCCACAGGATCAGGTCATACTGGTACTGCTTCTGCAATTATTGAGTCAACACAAACAAACATACCCGCAACAGTAAAAACCATACAGGCTATATACAAACATTTATCAAATCAGCTTTATTATATGGCAAGACCTCAATTAACATGGTCGACACTAAGAATAAACCCACCTAATAATCCAATACTCCCAAATGATCCACTAATGATTGTAGATAGTACGCTTGGTTTTTCCACATCAGGTAACCAGGTTATGACCGCAACAACTGGAGCAATGACTTATGAATTTGGTTCTAGAGGTGGAGATGGTAATAGTTTACAATCTAGTTTATATCTTAATATAACTCCTGTTGGATTTGCTACCCACTATAACTAATTAAATTAGTTCTCTAGCCAATTTAAGGATAAAATAAATTTGTCCTTTGCAGATTCTAGAGCAGAAAGATTACTATACCGAATTAATGAAGAAAAATGGCCCTCAAGATATCTGTTATGCTATACTTTATGATGCTGAATTTGCGGGTTATATTTCTAAATTAAGTCCTGATTACTTATTTTCGAATCTAGAAAGAAAATACAATGACCATCATTCAGTTTTACCTCAAGTCAAATCAATATCAAAGGCTAGCGATATAGTAACATTTCCAGGACTATCATGGTGTATGCAACTAATACTAGGAACACAAACAACACCTAGATTTACATTTATGGGTGCTGGTGCTTCAGATGTGTTTGCGAATCCATTTCAACAGTTTTTAGATAGTGAAGCATCATCTAGAATTAATATGTCTATTTCTGGTTCAATGACCAGATCAGGACAGGCATTAAGATTTGTTGGTAATTTTCCTTCTAGTTTCCAAACTATAACAGTAAAAGAATCTGGAGTATTTACAACATCTGTACCAGCTACTGGAATCATGTTAAATAGAAATCTATTCCCAAGTAGTCCAATAGTACATACTTCTGGAGGTACTGCGTTTACTTTAGCCTCATTAATTACGTTTGCAGGTGTAACAACATGGGGATAAAAGATTCTTGTTATGCTTCTGTATTTGATAAAAAAGATTTACCATATGTTTACAGGTTAGCTGAAGAAGTTAGGGCCACCCATAATCAAGATCTAGTTACTGAATTTAACAATAACCTGGGAAAGAAATGGAATGATCATAATCCAATTATAGAAATAGGGAATAAAGATATTGAGATACAACAAATATCAAAAGCTGATGACCTAGTTGTTACTACAGGAATAAATCAATGTATAGACCAAATACTAGGTACTAGCGTACTAAGATGGCAATTCATATTTAGCGGTTCTGGTACCACAGCACCATCAATTGGGCAGACAGCCTTAGTAACTGGTTTGTTTTCTGTTGACATGTCTTTATTTGGATGGCGTGAATTTGCCGGTACCAGCCTAAGATTTGCTGCCATATTTGGAGAATCTACAACCACCCATACAGTTAATGAGGCAGGTGTATTTGGCCCTTCACCAGGTTTTATCATGTTGAATAGAAATATGTTTTCTAATAACCCTATTACTCATACTGTTAATACAGCGGGGTATCTTATTTCTTGTGTAATTGAATTTGTGCCAGTGATGTAAACTATGGGTAGCCAACATAAAAAGAAAAAGAAAACAACAGATGTTAATTTAGTAATTGCAGATATACAGGATAATCTAGATCAACAGGCAACTAAAATAGCAATACAACCGTCATTTGAAGGTACTACGTATATGAATCCTTTAAGGACATCAATAGATTTTGTTAATGTGACAGAGACAACAGATCCGAGTCAAGGATAGAATAAATTAGTTCTCTCTTTTAAAATTAGTAACCATAAATGTATTGGTAACTAGATCAAACGTAGAAATCAAAAAGATAATTGAAGAAGATCCAAAATTATACAAGAAATTTGTTGATGCCAACATACATATCGAATCATTCCTAGAAGCAAGTGATAAAGATAAAAAAGAATATGGTGGCAGTTTTGTTCAAGATGTAAAGAACGCAGTAGAGAAACATGAGGCCGAACTAGCCAAGAAGAAAGAAGAGGATGACGAAGAAAGTGGCTAAAGACAAAGTTCAAGTTATAGTTACTGACGAAACGGGTAAAGAAATACCCTTTTATACTAAAACCCTTACTGCATTATTCAAAAATAAAGAAGGTAAAAAATACAAGATAGCGATAGAAGAGCCAGGTAAGCCACGTGTAGATTGTGGTGAGTATGTTGTACAAGGTACTGTAACACCTCCATCACATGAATGTCCTGACAAACAACATTGGGATGAACAACAACAAAAATGTGTTGACGATGTAGTTACACCGCCACAACCTCATGATTGTGGTGAAGGTAAACATTGGGATGATGCTACACAGAAATGTGTAGATGATGTAGTAGAACCGCCAGGATCAGGAACGCTACTTTATGATAGTAATACTGATATCAATTGGGATGCTATAACAGGCAGTTCTCAAGTTGTAACAGATGTTTATGGTGAGTTTAAACCAAACGGCAAATACTTTAGAATGAAGGCCTCCGGTTCTCCGAAAATGATTCTAATGAAAGACACAAAGGAATTGCTTTTAGAACATGGTGGTAAATATGGTAGGGCCTATTTTGGTGTATGTAACTATGCATCAAGATTAGAAGCAGAATTTAAATTAACTGATGCTTCTCACAATGCTAGTTTCAAAACAAGGAACAGACATCAATTTGCAGATGTTCAAAGCGGAGCACCAGATAATAAGAGACAAGGCGGTCAAGGTTCTTCATTTGCCGTTGATAAAGTAGATGCAGATCTAGAAGTAGTGCATGGAACAGAAATATCAGGGCCTAGTAAATCATTATCTCCAAAATTAGAAGTCAATAAGTATTATAAAATGCGATTCTCACAATACGACAAGAACGGAAAGATTCACGTAGTAGACGAACTAGATAGAGGGAATGGTTTTGAAGTAGTGAATGAAGGCGATGTTAACGCACCACAACAGTTCTTTAACAAAGCAGAGTTTGAACAATGGAGTGAGTTTTGGGTAAGAGCGAATATGGATAACGGTGGAAGAATGTATTTCAAGAACATAAAGATGTATGCTCTCTAACCTTATTCTTTTTCTATTTGTTTTAATAATAAATCGAAATATTTAAACTCAACATAATTTTTGAATTGTTCCCTCATTTTTTTAATCTCTCTTTGTTTCCACTCTTCCATCATATTCATTTCTTTTCAAAACCAATACAATAGCAGGGATTATTTATATTCATTCCAACCATACAGACACCATCTTTATCTGCATGCTGTATTCTTTGATGGTCGCAATATTTACAATCATCAAGATGTTTTAGAATAGTCGGCATTAGTCTCTTTTTCTCCAAATAAATGTGCAATTAGCACAACCGTATCTATGGCTCTCGTCATCCTCAAACGTATTGTTGCTATGACATATTGGGCAGTTTTTTCTTCTCATTTCATTCACGTAAATTGATTCTATACTCATATAGGTAGTTAGGTAGGTAGTTGTATATAGCTTTATATGTTTCTAGAATAATTATCCCTATATAGGTAGGTAGGTATATAGAAGATATGGGAACTTCGTGTCTTTGGTGTAATAAAAAATTCAGAACTCATAAAGAAGCTAATCGTCATAGGCCTTGTGATTTCGTTGATATTATGACTGAAGCAGAACATGATAGACATTTAGATCGGTTAGTGCATTCATTATGAAATGTCCAAAATGTAAGAGTGAAAACACCATAAAGTCTGGTAAGTCTATCAGGAGTGAAGGCTTACAACAGCGGTATGTATGTAAGAAGTGTTTTTATTACTTTTTAGAATAGGCCCTTTAAATACTCGTGGACTAACCGATATTAGTCCTAGTGAGCACGGTTTTATTAGTCTCTGTCTATACTATCTATAACTCATGTTAGATGCAGTATAGACTATCTTTTTATACTCTTTTCTTTAAATACTGAGCGTGCAAGCACTAGAAGAAGTGTTATATTCCAACTTTTACAACTCGCTAAGGTCGCCTGACACAAAGAAACACTATTCATATTGTCTAAGACAGTATATGGCCTACCATTCTATAACAGACTACTCTTCATTAATGGTAACAGATAGAGAAGAAAAGATAAAACAGTATATCATATATCTACGGAGTAAAGAAGCAAGTAAATCACAATTCAGAATACTATTTGCTACACTCAAAAACTTTTATGAAATGAATGATGTAGAGGATATAAAATGGCGTAAACTAAGAAGGTATGTTGGTGAAGAAATACCAGAGCATGAGGATAGACGTTATAGTCATGAAGAAATATACAAACTAGTACAGAGTGCAAACATTAAACTGAAGGCCACCATTTTATTGATGTCCTCCAGCGGTATGAGGATTGGCGCATTACCCCCCCTCAAAACCGGACACCTAGAGCGAAGAGGAGATATTTATAAAATATCTGTTTACAAAGGACTGAAGGGTAAAGGACAGTACTATACTTTCTGTACCCCTGAATGTGCTAAAGCAATAGACGATTATCTAGAATATAGGGAACGATGTGGTGAAAAGATAACTCCTGATTCTCCGTTATTTAGAAAGGATTTTGATACAGAGATTCATGAACAGGCTAGGAACGCTATTAGATTATGGGTAAAAGGTAGTATAGCGCAATCATTACGCAGGCTATTAATTGTAAATGGGTTAGTTGAAGTGGATCATGTAAACCCTACATCACGTAAAGAGGTTAAAGCATCACATGGATTTAGAAAGTTCTTTGAGACAATGCTAGTTAATTCAAATATTCATGAAATTATAATAAGGAAACTTACAGGACATTCTGATAAAACAAACCTGACTCAACTTTATTCAAAACAGAATGAAGAGGAAATGCTAGCAGAATACTCTAAGGCTATCGACTCTTTAACTATAGATCCAAATAATCGGCTAAAGCGAAAACTGGTAGAAGCAGAAACAAAGGTTTCAGAGATGGATAAACTATGGCTATCAGTCCAGAATATACAAAAAGAATTAGGATTAGTTACTTGAATGGTAGCTTGCTATGAAGAACACCACAGTCAGGAGTTGAAAGGGCGTAAAATACGTGTATACAATTGGAGCTCTTACATACGCCACAATGTAGTTTATTATTTTCTAGAGTGATACTATATGTTTGGTCTTTTTTTGCATCATGCACTAGTACCATATCTGTTACATCTGTTGGTTTTATAGAATACTGCGATCCAAAATATCTCTTATTAAATTCTATTTTATCCAACATCATATTAAGTCTATTAGTAGCAAATTGTTTTATCTCCAATCCGTTTTGTTCTGCATACTCTTTTATTCTTTCATGAACAGCTCTTTCAACTAACACGTTTGTCGCATCCCTGATTCTTTCATGTGGAACATTATTATTATCTCTTTCTTCACCATTATTTGACATTGGCCGATAACTTCCTAGCTTCCTACCCCTTCTTTTAATATCTTTTGGGAGTTTGTCTTGTAAATACATCGACATGTCGACACTCTATTAATGACATGTCGCTTTATATAAATCTGTATGGAAAAATTATCCATAAGTCTAAAGATATTAACATAATATCCAAAATTGACAAACAATATCCTTATTAACATGCACTTGACTAGTCAATAATGTGTCAATGACATGTCAAAAACGTGGCGAGAAGGTTAAAAACAGATCGTCCGTAAACATTGATAAAACGACTTTGAAGGATCTGGATATTTTATCCAAAAAGACAGGTCTGAATAAGAAAGCGATAGTACAAAAATTGACCAGAAAAGAATTGCAGAAGGAGGCCTGTGCCCATTGAGTAATCAATCTGAGAGAGAGAATACCAACTATAGGCCAGTACCTCCAGTGGACAATATCAAGAAAGACACTCTTAAGCATTACGTAACTTTGTTAGAATTCGGTAAGCAAGATCCAGATGTAATGATGTGGATTAACAAAGCATGGACAAAGGTGAACTTTGATGAGTAAATTGGAATTAAGACCATCTGACAGTTTAATGAGTCTAATGCAAGAAGCGGCTCACACACTAACAAACTTTGGTAAACTATGGAGCGATATAAAAGAAATGGGAAGCTCAGAAGGATTCACAGAAAAAGAACTTCAGGAGATATTAAGGCCCTTATTGAAACCACAACTATCTAAAGACCAGATATACTATCTATTCAATGCAGAACAAAAGAAGGATTATACAAATACTCATCGGAACGTTCCGAAGGTTAACCATAATAATGATATAGAAGAATCTGACATATTAGACGAAAGCACACCAAGACCGTTAGCCTATCAACAGGAACAAGCAGTAGACGTAGTAGCAGAAAACGAACAACTGAAAAAACAAAACAATCAACTGAAAGACGCATTAGCCAAAAAATCAATAGTTTATGCAGAAGATGAAGCAAAGAACTTTGAAACGATATTCGAGATGCTACCAAATGATGATGTAGATACTTTCAAGAATAAATCTGGAACACTAATGTTACTAGAACGGGTGTTAGTGAATCTAAAGCATCAAGATGTGCATAAGCGTCTCAAATATCAATGGTGGGTGAGGGTGATCAAGTAATGCCACTTTGTAAATACGGTTGTAATACAGAGATAGCAGTTAAACAAACACCTGGAGGATGGAGACCATTTGAACAAGATGGTAAGATGCATGATTGTCCAAAGAGTCCATACAATCAAAAGAAACTTCAAGGCGATTCATACAGAACCCCAAAAGATACTAGCCTAACAGATATTGAACAAAAACTATTATCAAGTAACGAAGAGATTAGAGATAAACTAGAACTAGTGATAAGAAAACTTGATGCAATCTATTCTGGTAGAGCGTTCAATGATACTATAGGCGATGAGATGGAAGATTGAGACCAGGAAGCGCACAAATCCTAGATAAACATAGGGCCTTAATTACTCCAGGTAATACTGTCACCGAAGAAAATACTACGGTACGAGGTGGCGGCTACCTTTGTTTTTGGAGGGGTGATTTAACGGAAGCAGAAGAGCGTGAATTTTTTAGGAATGCAATAAGAGACGCATCGTATAAAGTTATCAGGTTTGGAACTGATGAAGCTGTGAAGGTCGCTATCCATTGGGGTTATTTTCTTAACAGCAGGACTAACACCTATAAATGAGTAAGGTATACTGTCCATTCTGTGGTAACTATAATCCATCAGCAAGACAAACAAACACAGGTGTAAGCTCTCACCTTTTCTATGATGTAGATTGTGGTAGTTGTAATAGCGTATCTGTTGTATGTCTACCTAAAAGAAATGTTTAACGAGATAGAAACTCCATTACGTGAATTATTTGAATGTCCTTGGATGCAAACCAAAGCAATACCATTCTCTGAAAGTCGTGTACGGGCACAATCAGATATGAAGGTACAAACAGCAATGGCATTCATAGATGCAATGTTTGGACTTAAATGGGTAGGACATCATGATTCAAGATTCACCGAAGAGCAGAATAAGATTATAGTAGATAGTGCTATAGCAGTATTACAAAAGTCCAATAAAATAGATACTTCACAAGGCGATGCAATAAGGAAACAACTGTTCTCATGACTATACCAAAAGATAATCTGTGTACTTATGTAAGTGATAGAAAGGAATCCTTACTAAAGAAACTGAAAAAGAAAGACATAGGAGATATACAAATAATGGCTATTAGCGCAGCTCTACGAGAGTTAGACCTGATATTAGGTAAATTCTGCGAATAATGCCACATTCATTTAGTAGAAAAAGAGTCTTGAATAAGGCTTCAGTAGTAGAAGATATGGGGTTTAGAAAACTCTATACTTGTACCAAATGTAACAACCTACAAACACATCTCCCAACCTGTATGATATGTTACCAGCAAGATACCTTAGTTGGTTTATCACAAACACTAGATATCGAAACTAATGGTGGAATATCCACAACATCTTAATGGTAAAAAAAGACTTGGTGAAATCCTCGAAACTGCCGGATACTACAATATTTCATATGAGGTTCAACAGCCAAAAACCGTGCTCGAATTGTTGGGAGAAAGAACCTATATTGCAGATGTCCAAGCCGAAAAAGAAGGGCGAATTTATATCTTTGAGGTTGATGGTAAGAAGGGCCACACTTCTAGATGGAATCTCGCTAAAGATAAAGCCAGAGATAGGGCTATGTTTGCAATTGGAAGATGGACAATACGAATACCAACTAGATGGCTTGTCGGAAAAGGCAAGCTCTCAGATAGAGAAATACTAGAAGAAATAGAATGGCAATTCATAAACATTCAAAAGATAGAAGAAAACAAAAATGTGCTTTCTGTAGTCAACTGTTGAAATACTACAGGGATATCGAAGTACAAACAAGAACCGGATGGATGTTTCATATCTGGTGTAAACAAGCAATAGACTTACGTAGGAATAGACAAATGAATACACCTGTTAGGGATATTTACGAACAGATGAAATACATAACAATATACAATGGTAAGTGTGGAAATACGGAAAGTTACGTTAGAGTATATGCCTAGATTAGGATATCATCAGACTGAGCAACATAAATTGAAACAAAGAAGAAAACGGATATTCAAGGAATTAGGTATTGGTACATAATACTAAATCATATCCAAAATCAGAAGCACATAAAGAAGCAATAAGATTAGCACAAATTAAAAGACATAGAGAAAGAATCAGAGCACAAATTAAACATGAATAAAAGCGGATTCATAAACTATAGCGAAAATAATTATTGTGCTACATGTAGGGTTAGATACCCAAAAGATAAAAGTCGTTGCGATGATTGCAGTAACAAACTTAGGACAAGTAACTGGAAGAGTAGGAACAAAACGAAATGAGAGGCGGATACTATAAGTGTAAAGGTAAATGTGAGACTCTCAAATATGGTAATAAACCACTCTACGAATACGGAGATAAGTTTTGTCGTAAGATCTGTTGTGCATCATACAGAGACTTTACAGGCATTTATTGTCCTTGTTGTATGTCCAAACTTGCTACAAAGACGAAAAAGAAAAGACAAACAGCATTAAAACAATATAAAAAATATAGAATGCCAAACGAAATAGACTTTCAAACAATGTCATTACCTCAACTAATGGTAAAGTATCCTAGAGTCAGAGATATATATTGAGTGAATATTTCTGCCCTCACTGTGCTGTCAGAACAAATAACAATACACATAATGGGGTATCTGGAGATCATATACTTCAATGTCCACAATGCAACTTTGTGATGAGATTCTATATACTACCATCAACACAATTGAAAACCTATACAGAAGTGCATAAAGAGTTTGTAAAGACACAACTTACAGAATTACAGCAATTCGGATCAAAGAGTAAGAAACCTAGAAAGCCTAAAGCAAAAAGGAAAAGAAAGTCTTGAGATGTTCTAGGTGTAATACAATAATGTATCTATCTGTAGATGCAAGAATGGGAGAACGTTACTATTGCCCAACTTGTAAGAATTGGTATAGAACAAAGTTTGATAGCAGTATTCCGGCTGGGGTGGGTTGAGTACCAAACTTTTTTATGATACTAAAATACGCTGTGACAAATGCGAAAGATGGTACTTTAAATCATTCGGATATACCAAATGTCCAAATTGTGGCAATCATAAATTGAGAACAAAACCAAGAGGCTCATTGAGCAAACGACTTAGAGAACATATGATAGTTAGATTATGACCGCAACAAAACAATGTCCTATATGTGGTATTCCTTTCGGTTCAGCTCATGAAAACAACGTCTACCATTTGTTAAACCGACATTCAAACTTATCATTAGCAGAAAAACTATTAGAATGAACAATAGACGTAAGAATATAGAAGACTCTATAGAATTGCTTAGTAATATCAGAGATAAAATAATAATTGGAAATGAAGAAAACTTTGATTCAAGGCTTTTAATGTGGCTGATCGAACAACTACAACGATCACTATTAGTACTTGATACAATAAAGAAATATGAATGGTAATGATTGCCTAAGCTACTGTAAAAAGAGACACCTAAAAACCAAATTGAAGATGGCTGTAGTAGGAATAATAACGATTGATCCATTTCAGGCTAGATACTAAATTAATGTATACATTAATACAACAAAATCACGAATGAATCAGTGCACCAAATGCGGCATACTATACAACGGACAAGATGAAAAGTTTCATAGTGGTATCTGTCTTACCTGCAAAAAAGTCTATTGACTCTATACTGTAAATTCTGTAATAGAATGATAATGAGAAGCGAATTAGAAGAGATAGTAGTATTCTGTAGTGGTATATGTCTTGCTGAATATGTCAACAAACTATAGCGTCATTTCCAATGGAACTTTCTGTATATATAATATAATAATTAGTTTGTTAATAATTAATAATTAATTATTAATGAAAATGGCAAAGAGCATTATCCAATCCTTTTCATTAGACATTACAGAAGCATCTATTCTAGCACAAGCAGAAGATAAAGCAAAGGAACAAGGTAAGTCTTTTTCAAAATACATTGTTAACCTGATGAAGGAGGATTTAGAAAGAGAAAAAAAAGAGATAGCCCACATGCCAATTCTCAATAAGGACTATCAGACTTCAATATTTGAATACATACCCAAGATATATAAAGACAACGTAGAGCGAGATAAACTATTTCAATATATTAGAACATGCGATAATGAAAAACTGACAGCATTATCAATACAAGTTAATGCAGCAAGAAAAGAGATTGATAGACGAAGAGGAACACACAAGTTCATATTTTGAGTAGTCTGGTGTGGGTACTCGAATGTACCAAGCATGATATCTATGAACGTGGTATCAAAAAAAGCGAAATAAACAGACTATATACAAAACATGTTAGAGAAGACTGTTTACAGGTAAAAGATGTCTATTGTCTAGAATTAGATGAAAGATTTACAATTTCTTAACTTAATTCGTTTAAACTCAAAGAGGTGAATAAAAAAGAAATGGATACATTTGAAAAAAGACTCGTAGGTTTCGGAATCATAGCAATAACCACACTATCTATATTCACAATAATAGCATCAGTGAACCAAGTACAAGCACCAAGCGGTAGAAGATGGCCAGTATTTTCAGGAATGGACTTACCACTAGTAAACATTCTTGACCAGAACGGCTATTATGCAACACTAGCATGTAAAGTAATAACATTCGACAATGACGCACATACCTATACATTATCTTGTGGCGATGCACCTACAGTAGTACAAATAGGAAAGTGATTTCCTTCCCCTTCTTTTTTTAAATGATTCAAATAGAAACTAAATGTGAATTTTGCAATAAAAAACAGATGTGCTATATTTACGACTTTAATAAAGCAGTATGTACCGACTGTTTAAGAGAGATGGATGATAAAGTGTGAGAAGAAAAATAAAAGATGAGTTAGGCAACTTATGGATAATACCTTCTTCAGAATATGAAGGCTTTAGCAAGCAAGACCTCAAAGATAGACATGACGCTTTAAAAAAAGAATATTTTGAAAATAGTGAAAGAAATATAGAGATATTCAAAGAGGCAATGGAAATAGAAAAACTCTTGGAAGAAAAATGACAGCTTACGATCTCTTCAAAGAAGTGCCATTGAGAAAAAACCTAGAGGTATCTGTATTGGAAGATGGTATTTGTGCTCATTGTGGCGAATATCCCTTACTCAGTAACCTAAACTATTGGTGTCATCGCTGCTATACATTAATGCATAAAGGAGATACTACAATGACATACGGACTAGCAAAAGATATAGATCAAATAAACAAAGGCGATGTAAAAGATGAGTATAGAGATATACCAGTGTTTCAAAGGCCTGTTGTAATTGAATAGTATTTCAGTAGCAAAAGATAGACTTCGAGAACGTAGTGATATCAGAAGAAAAGAAACCAAAGACCTAACAAGTTATCAAAAAACACAACTAGCAGAAATAATTAAGATGGAAACATATTACAATAATAGATCCTTACAATATAAAATATTCAATACTTTTTAATGCGCTGCTGGAACTGTGAAGTAGATATCATTAAAGCCGAGAACTGGAATCCAGAAAACAAACTTTGGTTAGAAACAGCAACAGATAGGCCACATAACTTTAAACAATGTTTTAAACGGAGTAGTAAATTCATTCCTCCAAAAAAGAAATACGAGAAAGTTGGAGATCCCATTGTAGATGATGCGAACAAAAACTACTATCCGGATTTGTATTACTTCCTAACTCATGGCTATCCTACTACTGGTTATGACCAATGGTGGTTGGAGAAAAAATGATTATTCCAATATTAAATTTACTAGACGCTTTCACCCGCCATATAGAGACGGTTCAATCGTATCTGCTGACTGGGATGATATGGAAAAGCTCATAACGGTATATCTTCCAAGTTTTAAATATTTTGGTACAAATACAAATGGTAAAGCAATCAAAGAAATCATTCGTTTGTTAAATCATGAAACATTGCATGGTGTAATTCTTGCTATACAATGGTCTGACAAAGTTCCAGAGGATGAGATAGGCGATAGCGAATGGCCTTTAGAAAACGGTATGGGATAAATGTCATTTATTCAAGGCGATTGTAATAACGTTCTAAAAGATACTGAAACAGACAGTATTGATCTGATAGTAACAGATCCACCCTACGGTATAGAGTTCATGGGAAAGGATTGGGATAAAGCCGTTGTTCCTACGGAAACCTGGAAGGAATGCTATCGTGTCTTAAAGCAGGGAAAACTAGCATTCATAATGTGTAGTCCAAGACAGGACGTCCTAAGCAGAATGATAGTAAACTTACAGGATGCTGGCTTTCGTACCAACTACACAAGTATCTATTGGACGTTTGCCAGTGGATTCCCGAAAGCGGCTAATATTAGTAAACTCATTGATAAGAGACTAGGAGTAAAAAGGGAACAGTTTCCTAATCCGTTGGCTAACAAACAAACAGGACAAATAGTAGGAAAGGGGTTAAGCGGTGCTAGGAACGATTATGATTTCATAGAACCAGAACCAGCCACAGAAGAAGCAAAAAAGATGGAAGGTGCTTATGTAGGCTTCCAACCCAAGCCGGCAGTAGAAATAATTTTGGTAGTATCCAAGGGAAAAACCTTAACCTGGCTTGACGATTGTCGAATTCCTTATCAGAGTGAGGATGATAAAGCCTCTACCCTATTCAGAGCAACAACCGGATTTACTTCAAAAAATCAAATCTATCATAACGATCCAAAATACGAGATGACCGATGTAGTAAGAGACGAAAAAGGAAGATTCCCCGCCAACCTCTTATGTCAAGATGATATACTTAATGATGGTCGTGTTCTCAAGTCCTCACCTCTAGGGTTTAAGGGAGAAGTCTTTCCACCGTCTAAGGGTTGGAATAATCACCACATGGTAAGAGTACCAAACAAATTTAATGATGAAGGTTCTTACTCTCGTTATTTCTCCCTTGATCAATGGTGGGCTAAAACCTTCCCTTTTCTTATTGTACCAAAAGCGTCTAAGTCCGAACGGGGAGAATTTAACAAACATCCAACTGTTAAGGCTATGAAACTCATGAGTTACCTAATAACAATGGGAAGTAGAGAAGGCGACCTAGTATTAGATCCATTCTGCGGTAGTGGAACAACTTGTATAGCTGCTGAACAACTTCATAGAAGATGGATTGGTATAGAACTTAATTCAGATTATATTGAAATATGTAATAAAAGAATTGCACCGTTACTACAACAATTAAAATTAGTAAATTTTAGTTATAATAACCCTGTTTAACACTATCTTAACTAATGACTGTTATAGTACCAACCGTTGATGAGTTAAACGTAGGGATAGGGAATATTCAAAGCCAATTAGATAAATTAGTAACGACTGTAACCCAATTAAGCACAAGTGTAGATAATGTAGTAACCGCATTAGCCAATATTAATACAAGGTTAACAAATATAGAGGGTAGGCTAACAAAGTTGGAAACTACCCCTACTCCTGCGCCTACTCCAACACCAACACCTATAGTTGTGGATAAATTTGGTATTAAGAAAGTCTATCCAGATGCAGACGTAATTAATGAATGGTATGTAAGTATGGATAATCCCGCCTCTACTCCCAATTTTAATAATCTCCCAACCATCACAAAACAAAATGATGGTAGTTTCCAAACAAGTGATCTAGAAGTCAGAATGGAAGCGTGGAGTCCTATAAATAAGAAATGGCTTAATGTAGAAATAACAGCCTACCAAAAACTAATAGCAGGCATAGAACCATACGTTTTCCAATTATATCGAGGAGGTGGACATCATTCTTCTACTACTCCAGAACGACAATGTTGGGGCGCTGCGTATAAAACTGCAATGTTAAGTAATGGTACAGCGGGAGCTAGTACATCGTGTAGGAAAGAAATAAACCATCCTGCATATTGCCCTAATAGATCAGTTACCAAGACAAGCACCAAACCACTAGTAAGTAGATGGATTGGAATGAAACAGGTGACATACCAATATTTAAAGAACGGAAAGACCTTTGTTAGGATGGAAGTCTATGTAGATGATGATGTGAATGATAGCCAAGGTAATCTTATGATAAAAAATGATTGGAAACTCTATGCGAACACTAGAGATGAAGGAGGATGGGGTACTACTGAAACCGATTTTGTAACCAACTGTCCACCACTCAATAAAGATTCAACACAGCAATACAGACAGAGAGATGAAATATTAAATCTACCAGGAGGAAACACAGCCGAACAAAATCTATGTGCATGGCGTACAGATGCCACAACAAACAACTGGAAATATCTATCAGTTAGGGAAATAAAACCCCCCACAACCTAAAATAATTTAGTTCACTATACAATTTATGAAATTATTTGATATGTGCGTTCAGGTTCTTCGAAAAGTGTACTTTTTCTCTCAGATATGCATGTCGGTTCGGCCTATGCTGTCTGTTCTCCTAACCCTACCATAGGCGATACTGGAGGATCATGGCGACCTAATAAGTTACAAAAGAAACTTTATCAAACATGGTTATGGGTACGTGATTCTTTAGCTCAGAAACCAAACGTTTTATGTTTAAACGGAGAGGGAATTGATGGAGCGAATGTTAAACAATCTTCTCAACAAAGTTGGAGTCCTAATATTAATGATCAGTTAGATGATGCTGAACGTTTACTAAAACTATTTAGCTTTGATCACTTTGTAATGACTCGTGGGAGTGGCTATCATATTCAAAAGGATGCTACAAATTATGATGAAAGTCTTGCAGGTAGGCTTAACGCTGTTCCCTATTCTGGTTATTTCTTTGGTAGCGATAGAATCCAAGACTATGACAATAACAGGAATAAGGTTACACGTACTGATTATTTCCTTAACTTTGCTCTCAATAATGCAGTGTTCTCTGTTACTCATCACATCGCCTTTAGTAGATGGGAGTCCTACAAACCAACAGCATTAGCGAGGGAGATGGCAAATATTGAATATCTTAGGGGAAGATATTGGAAGAGTAAAGACCACCCTACTTTTGTTATTCGTAGCCATGTTCATTATTTTGTTCTTATTCGTTTTAGTACTCAATGTGGGTTCACTACTCCAGCTTGGAAATTTCCCGATGCTCATCTTTTTCGTGGCGGCCTCAGTGGCACTGCTCCTAGTATTGGTGCAGTAGAAGTTATCGTAGAATCAAATGGAAAATGGATAGTAGAACCACATATACTAGAAAATAGTAAATATCCGAAGCACTCAATACTTAGGTTCTAGAATAATTATATATATTAGTCCTCAATATCGGTAGCTAGTGAAAACTGTTACCTTATTCAATGGAATCAAAATGTTCCTTGATGATAAGGACAGTCTCAATTTAAAGAAAAACAAAATCTATGAACCAATAGAAACAATGTTAATTCCAAGTTTGATTAATAAAGATAGTTTATGCATCGATGTGGGGGCCCATATAGGCTATTTCACTTTACTAATGGCTAAATATTGTAAACGAGTAATATCTTTTGAAGCAGATTTTGTTAATTTCTCAGTATTAAAACAAAATATTAAATCTAATAATTTAGAAAATGTGTTAGCGCAGTGCGCTGCAGTTGGCGAGTATTATGGTAATACACCACTCTATCTCTGTAATGATAATAGTGGTATGCATCGTATCTATCCTTCCGAATTATGCACTAATATTCATGTTACAGTTCCAATCGTTCCATTAGATTCAACATGCCATAAAATAGACTTCATCAAAATGGATATCGAAGGTGCGGAATATGGGGCCTTAATAGGTATGCTATATCTCCTAGAACATAGTCATCCAATAATGATAATGGAATTTCATCCACCAAGTATAGAAGAATATGGAGCATCACCAAAAGATGAATATGACTTTTTGAAAGGACTAGGCTATTCTATCCGTCTTATTCCTAAAATATCAATACCAATATCATTTGAAGAGTTAGATAAAGAAACAAGGAAAGAACCATCAGGTCGTAATGTATTATGTATTAAAGAGGGGTTAAATCTATTTTGAAAGTTTGGATAGTATTTGATGAAGAGGAACAGGAAGGCGGTTATGTAAGACCATATAGAACAATAAAAGCAGTAGTAGATTCAGAAGAGAAAATGAAAAAATTGGTATTTGGTTATGATGGAAAATGGCTACCAGATATTGATTATGAGGAATGTGAAGTAGAATGAATCCGTTAATGGTAATTTTTCGTCCAAGAAATATACCAAGGTTTGAAGAGGCTATATCTAAAATAAAAGTAGACAAACTACACATAAATTATTATCCTCAACATATAGCATATCCATTAGCTCGCATTGAATTTCTCAAAAGAAAAGAATACACCCATTTTGTATTAATGACTGACGATTTAATTATAACTCCTAGAGATTATGAATTACTAAAAAACGATGCTGAAAAATATGATGTAGTATCAGGTTGGGCTAACAACTGGCTAAAAGGATATTGGGCTGATTATACTAGTGTATCTTTCAAACTACCACCAGATCCACCAGGACTAGGAACAATCGAAGATTACGATTTCACCAGAATAATAACGTTACAAGTACTTAGAGAAGCCAATCCAAACAATCCAGTAGTTCCAGTATTACATCAGGGAACAATGGCTACATTTCTACCTAGAAGAATTGTAGAAAAAATACCATTCAGACATGATTGTGGGTGTTGTGTAGATGCTCTATTATCTACTGACCTTCATAAAGCAGGAATAAAACAATATGTCGATTTAAGGGTTAGGATGCTACATCTAAAGACTTCTGATGTTCCTAATGGGCAAGATTTGTTAGTAGGTAAGAAACCTAGTGAAATAGTATTTGAGTCAGCGAATTAAACGAAAAAACTTAGTTCCCAAGTTAATTTTAGAGAAAATAGATTTAGTGCCTGAATTAGAACGTGAATATTCAAACGCTGATGTACAAGCAGAAGATAACCGACTTAATGACATTATAAAAAATATGAAATATAACCTTACTGAGTTAAGGAATGAAGAAGAAAACCATCCTATAGTTAAAGAATGGCGATTAAAAAAGAATGAATTTATTAGAAGATGGGCAGATGCTCTAGCAAGAAAAATAGAGATAGGAACGTGGGATAAACCTAT